>OMAE01000538.1_pt1 | contig 13698 bp, 11 predicted proteins | sample 1673701 | NCBI WGS metagenome assembly OMAE01 (sample SAMEA103958123, study PRJEB25191) | human gut metagenome | reverse complement strand
GCGCGGACACCGACACGCTCACGCTTCTCGACATTCCCTCCTCGCTCAACGGCTGGCAGGTCGAATGTCTGTTCACCGACGATGCCGGGGAAAAAGCGCTCTCGGGACGCGCGTCGCTCACGGTCTACCCCGTCGGCCCGACCGCGTCGCCGGAGCCTTCGCCCACGCCGGACGCGACTCCCACCCCGGAGCCGTCTCCGACGCCGGAGATCACCCCCTCGCCGGAGCCGACCGAGCTCCCCACGGCCACGCCCTCTCCCGCGCCGGAAACGCCCGCACCGTCGGCGACCCCCGCGCCCGCCGCGGCCGCGCCGCTTTCGCGCCGCGCGGTGCTCGGCGTGTTCGCCGGTCTCGTCGCGCTCGCGCTCATTCTCGGCGCGCTCTCTCTGAAAGTCCGCAGCGGCGCGCACAGCGCGCACCGGCGCAGATAAACCGCGATCGATTTATCAAGTTATATTTTTCATATCTGGAAAGGAGCACATACTCATGGGTCTTCTCAGAACTGGCATCGGCACCGTTACCGGCGTTCTTTCCGATCAGTGGAAGGAATATTTCTACTGCGACGCGCTCGGCGCGGATGTGCTGGCCGTCAAGGGCCGCAAGCGCGTTTCCGGCGGGTCCAACAACGGGCTGGACAACATCATCTCCAACGGCTCCGTCATCGCCGTGGCGGACGGACAGTGCATGATGATCGTCGAGCAGGGTAAGGTCGTAGACGTCTGCGCCGAGCCGGGCGAGTACATCTATGACATCTCCACGGAGCCCTCGCTCTTCGCGGGCGGCAATCTCTCCTCGAACATCAAGCAGGTGTTCCAGACGATCGGCAAGCGCTTCACCTTCGGCGGCGTCGCCCCCAAGGATCAGCGCGTGTACTACTTCAACACCAAGGAGCTCGTCGGCAACAAGTACGGCACGCCCTCTCCGGTGCCGTTCCGCGTCGTGGACGAGGCCGCCGGCATCGATCTTGACATCGCCATCCGCTGCTTCGGCGAATACAGCTACCGCATCACGAACCCGCTGCTGTTCTATACGAACCTCTGCGGCAATGTGGAAGCGGCCTACACCCGCGACAAGATCGACAGCCAGCTCAAGGCCGAGCTTCTGACCGCGCTTCAGCCCGCGTTTGCGAAGATCTCCGCCATGGGCATCCGCTACAGCGCTCTGCCCGGCCACACGATGGAGATCGCGCAGGCGCTCAACGACGTTCTCTCCGCCAAGTGGCGCGATCTGCGCGGCATCGAGATCGTCTCCTTCGGCGTTTCCAGCGTGAAGGCGAGCGAAGAAGACGAGCAGATGATCAAGCAGATGCAGCAGGCCAAGGCGTACATGAACCCCGGCATGGCCGCGGCGAATCTTGCCCGCGCGCAGGCGAACGCCATGCAGGACGCCGCGAAGAACCAGGGCGGCTCGGCAATGGCTTTCATGGGCATGAACATGGCGCAGAATGTGGGCGGCTTCAACGCGCAGAATCTCTACCAGATGGGTGCGCAGCAACAGCAGCAGACCGCCGCTCCCGCGGCGAACGGCTGGACGTGCCCGCAGTGCGGCACCGTGTCCACCGGCAAGTTCTGCTCCTCCTGCGGCACGAAAAAGCCCGAACCCGCCGCCGCGAACACCTGGACGTGCTCCTGCGGCGCGGTGAATAAGGGCAAATTCTGCTCCGAGTGCGGCGCGAAGAAGCCCGCCGGCGTCCCGCAGTATAAGTGCGACAAGTGCGGCTGGGAGCCCGCCGATCCGACGCATCCGCCGAAGTTCTGCCCCGAATGCGGCGATCCCTTTGACAATGGGGACATCGTGGGCTGATCCCGCCTTTGCATGAAAAAGCTCTTATCCATTGTACTTATGACCGCCGCGCTGCTCGCGCTCTGCGCCTGCGGCGCGGCGGTTCCCGCCGTTTTGGAGTCCGGCACGCCGCCGGAGACTTCCGTTTCGCCGTCCGCCGAGGCGTCGGAAACGCCGACGCCGGAGCCGACGGACGCGCCCACACCCACGCCGCCCATGACACCGGAGCCGACGGAAGAGCCGACGTCCTCCCCGGAACCGGTGCCGGACTCGCCGCTTCCCTCGTGGGAGGAATTGCAGCGCACGCTCTATGAAACGAACGCCTACTGCGCGGCGCTCTATCTTGGGCGCAGCAGCGCCGCATCTCTTTCGGACGCGCTGCCGGAGCTTCTGGCCCAAAAGGGGCTGGGCGGCATTTCCTATCTTGCCGATATCGCTGCTTCGGCCTGCGTGGAGCAGCCCGGCGACGAGGTGTTCATCCTCATCCCCCGCGGCGACAAGGTCTTGTCGCTTTATAACTACGTTCTCGAAACGCAAAACAATTATGACGCCTATCCCGGCGCGCTGCTCTACTCCTCCGCCGAGCGCTGCGCCGTCGCGTTGCGCTGCAACGAAAGCGACGTGCGCCCCAACGTCCTCGCGGTGTTTTCCGGTCTGGACGACGAGCAGAGCTTCTCCCCGCGCATCACACTCGAGGACGAGACCCTTCTCTCCGCGCCGGGCGTGTACACGCTCATTCCCCGCTGACACTTTTTCTCATCAAAAACCGGCCTTGCTCCATTTTCAACGGAGCAAGGCCGGTTTTTCTTTCAGTTCATTACGGTCGAGCCATAGGTTTTGATGATCTCGTTGAGCATATCGGTGTGGGTGAAGTCCTTGTTGTATACGATCCTCGTTTCGCGCACCATGCTCAGATTTTCCACCGGCAGCGCCGCGATCTTGCCCTTTCGCAGCTCGTCGAGACACGCGCTGCGCGGCAGGATCGAAACGCCGAGATCCTTTCGGATCAGATCCTTGATCGTAGCGATATTATCGACTTCGAGCGTAACGTCAAAGGACTGTATGCTCTCGCCGTTGCTCTCGAGCGCCGACTCGAACAGCGTCCGCGTCGCCGAGGCGGGGGTGCGCAGTATCATTTTCTGCCGCCGGAGCTCCGCGAGCGTGACGGCCCCCTTCCGCGCGAGCGGATTGTCCACCGACATAACGCACGTGAGATAGTCTGTGTCCAGCAGCATGGAGGAGAAGCGCGGATCGCCGTACGTGCCGTCCACGATGGCGAGATCCAGCTCGTAATTTTCCAGCATATCATAAAGATTATTTATGGTATCCGTAAAAAGGATTATCTTCAATTTGCCCTTCTGGTTGCTGTACCGAGCGAGCGCCGCGGCGGTGAGATTGCTCTCGGACGTATGCGTTATGCCGATGCGGAGCAGCGAGAGATGACGCTCGGCGTTTTGCAGCTCGGCAAACATCCGCTCATGGAGCGCCTTCATCCGGCGGGCGTAGTTCACCACGATCTCCCCTTGCGGCGTCAGCTTTAATCCGGCTTTGTTTCGCACGAAGAGCGGCGCGTCCACCTCCTGCTCGAGCTGCTTGATATGGTGGCTCACCGCGGGCTGCGTCATGTTCAGCTCCTCCGCCGCACGGGTGAAATTTTTGTATTCCGCCACGGCCAGAACGGTCTGCAATTTTGTGCTCAGCATGGCTGCGCGCCTCCCGTTATATCAATAATATTTATATATCCTAAAAATAATATAATTTGCCCTTATTGCATTTCGATTATATCATAGCCCCAGAAAACGTCAATCGCTTTTTCAGGGAGGGCTGCTTGTATGATTCCGTCGGTCTACGAAAGGCTCCACATCACTCCGGGCGTGTCGGCCGTGATCGTCTCGCTTGCGCTGATGCTCATCGCCGGTTTCGCGATGACGCGCCTTACGTCAAAGCTCCGGCTGCCGAACGTCACGGCGTACATTGTCTCTGGCATACTGCTCGGGCCGTTCTGTCTTGATCTCGTCCCGCGCGGCGTGATCGACGGCATGAGCTTTCTCGCCGACATCGCGCTCGCATTCATCGCTTTTTCCACCGGCGAGTTTTTCCGCATTTCCACGCTGAAGAAAAGCGGGGCGAAGGTGCTCGTCATCACGGTGCTGGAGGCATGTCTCGCCTCGGCGCTGGTGTTTCTCGTGTGCTATTTCCCGCTCGGGCTGGATCTCAACTTTTCGCTCGTGCTCGGCGCGCTCGCCGCGGCCACCGCTCCTGCCTCCACGGTGATGACGATCCGGCAGACCGGCGCAAAGGGCGATTTCGTCGATACGCTCCTGCAGGTCGTCGCGCTTGACGGCGCGGTGGGGCTCGTAGCGTACAGCGTTGCGATCTCCGTCGCTGTGGCGGCGGATACGGGGAGCTTCGACCTTCTTTCCGTTCTCCGGCCGCTCGGCATCAATCTGCTGGTGTTCTGTCTCGGCGGTGTGTTCGGGCTGCTGCTGAAGCTCTTTCTGGACGGGCGCTCGGCGGATAACCGCCTGATCGTCTCAGTGGCGCTGCTGTTCGCCTTCTGCGGCATCTGCACGGCGCTGGATGTTTCGCCGCTGCTCGGCTGCATGGCCATGGGCATGGTGTACATCAACACGACCGGCGACGAGCGGCTCTTCAAGCAGCTCAACTACTTCTCTCCGCCGATCCTGCTGCTCTTTTTCGTGCGGTCGGGGCTCAACTTTGATCTCGGCGCGCTCGTGAACACCTCCGACGCCATCGGCGGCGTGCCGCTTGTCTGGGTCGGCGTGGCTTACTTTTTCGTGCGCATTCTCGGCAAATACGGCGGCGCGTTCTCCGGCTGCCTGCTCACCGGGAAGGATAAGCGGGTGCGGAACTATCTCGGTCTCGCGCTAATCCCGCAGGCGGGCGTTGCAATCGGTCTCGCCGCGATGGGCGCGCGCACGCTCGGCGGCAGCGCGGGCACGGCGCTTGAAACGATCATCCTCTCGTCGAGCGTTCTGTATGAGCTCATCGGCCCCGCGTGCGCGAAGCTCTCGCTCTATCTTTCGCATTCGTATTCCAACAAACTCGAGGACATCACGTCCGAGCCGGAGCCGGACGAGACCGGCTGTCCGAAAAGCGAAGTTGAGCGGCTCATCGAGCGGATCAACGCCATCCAAAGCGAGCTGCCCGCGCACCGCGCGGTCTATTATGAGGACGAAAAGGCGTTTTCGGACGCCGCCGAAGAGCACTATGCCGCGCTCTACCGGGCGCTGCCGGCTGAAAGGAGAAAACGATGATCTTTGCCATGCATGACCCTCTCGCCGATCTTCTCGGCGAATGGTTCCGCGGACTGAATACCGGCTCGGTGCTGCTGCGCATCGCGCTGGCGGTGCTGCTCGCCTCGGTGATCGGGTGCGAACGGTCAAGCAAACGCCACTCGGCGGGGCTGCGCACGTTTGTGCTTGTATCCTTCGCCTCCACGGTATCCATGCTGCTCGACGTATACCTGATGAGCAACTTCAGCGCGCGGCTGCCCATTCTCTCGGCGGCGACCGTCATCGCCGCGGCGCTCGTGAGCGGCAATGCCATTCTCTTCAGCTCCCGCAGCCAGATCAAGGGCCTCACGACCTCCACGGGTCTTTGGGCGTGCAGCATTCTCGGCTTTGCGATCGGCGCGGGGCTGTACACGGTCACGGGGATCGTGTTTCTCTTTTTCCTGTGCATTCTCGCGTGCTTTCCGGCGTTTGAGCAGTATTTGAAAAACCGCTCCAATCATTTTGAGATCCATCTGGAGCTCAAAAACAGCGGCTATCTGCGCGACTTCGTCACCGTGAGCCGGCGGCTGGGCCTTCGCATCGACGATATTGAGGCGAATCAGGCGTATGCCGGTTCGGGGCTGAGCGTATTCACCGTGACGTTCACCATATGCAGCGCCGAGCTGAAAAAGTATAAGACCCACCGCGAGATCATCGAAGCGCTCTCGTCGCTGGATTATATTTACCACATCGAGGAAATGCGGTAAGGCAGAATATAAGGCAAAAACGCCGCCGGAGGGCTGACCCTCCGGCGGCATAATATTCGGTTATCCGGTTTTTTCGCTTTTCTTATTCCTCGGCAGGAACGAGGAAGTCCTCCTTCGTGATGGTCATAAGATCGTCCTTCGTCGGCGCTTCCATGGCGGCGAGACGGTTGGCCTGGCGGGAGATGATGTCCTCAAAGCGGTTGCGCACGTCGCGGCCGTTGCCGAAGTTGTCGTCGCGGTTCTTATACATATCCTCGAAGAACTCCTTCGCGTACGTCTCCGCCTCCTCGGTGAGACGGTAGCCGTTCTTTTTGCAGCGCATCCGGAACATGGCCATAAGCTCTTCGCCGTTGTAGTCGGGGAAATACAGATATTTATTGAAGCGCGACTGCAAGCCGGGGTTGGAGTTGATGAATTTCTCCATCGGCTCGTCGTACCCGGCAACGATCACAACAAGATCGTCGCGGTGGTCCTCCATCGCCTTGAGCAGCGTTTCGATCGCCTCGCGGCCAAAGTCGTTCTCGCCGCCGGAGGCAAGGGAGTACGCCTCGTCGATGAACAGCACGCCGCCGAGCGCCGACTGGATGACCTCCTGCGTTTTGAGCGCCGTCTGCCCGACGTAGCCCGCGACGAGCCCCGAGCGATCCACCTCGACAAGCTGCCCCTTACTCAATGCGCCGATGGCGGCGTACAGCCCCGCCATGAGCCGCGCCACGGTCGTTTTGCCGGTGCCGGGGTTGCCGAGGAACACCATATGCAGGCTCATGGCGCTGTTCGGCAGGCCGTTTTCCTCGCGCAGCTTGCGCACTTTGATGAGATTCGTGAGATTTTTGACCTCGCGCTTGACCGTGCTGAGACCGACAAGCTCCTCGAGCTCTGCCATCAGCTCCTCAAGGCTCGGTTTCGGGGGCTCTTCTGCCTTCTGCGCGGACGCTTCGGCGTCCGCTTTCTTTTCTCCGACGGCGGACACGCCCGTCTGCGCCGTGAACGGCTGCTCGCCGCTCGTCACATAGTCCGCGGCGTTGATGGGCGCTTTGGACTTCATAACGTTCGCCCCGTCGCAGATGGCGGTGAGCTTATCGGAGCACTCGGTGATGTATTCGGCCTCAGCCATCGTGACCTCGTCGTCCACGGCGGCGAGATAGAGCAGGATGTTCGTGAGCATCCGCACAAAAATGCGCGAATTGGCCGTGCCGCGGCGCGCGTCCTGCTCCGTCAGATTCCAGAAGAAGAGCGGCGGCAGGAAATCGGCGCTTTTGCACACCTTCTCGGTGAGCTCCCAGAGAAGGTACGCGCCGGGCTTGCGGCCCTTGGAATAGAGCTGGTTCACCGCGTCCACATGCTGCTGGCCGAGCCGGGGGCTGCCCTTCCAGAGACCGAGCGCGCAGGACATCACAAACTCATCCAGCTCCTGCGCAAGACCGCGCCCCGCGACTTTATAAAACGCCTCCGTGTTGGCGATATAGGTTTTATGCAGCTCCTCCGGGGAGCGTTTCCAGGGTGTCGGCATGGCGCTGTCTCCTTTTTCTGCCGCCCGGACGGACGGAAATTACGCTCTCATTATACAACAATTTTTCTATTTGTGAACGGTTTTTTAAATCTTTGCAGAACGCTTGACATTTATATATAGGAGTGGTAAATTAGCACTCGTAAGAAGAGAGTGCCAACACTCAAGGGCGCCCAGTGCTAATGTGAGGAAGCCGCCGTGGAGATCAGCCAGAGAAAAAAGAAAATACTCGCGGCTGTTGTGGATGAATACATCCGCACGGCGGAGCCGGTCGGCTCCAAGACGATCGCGCAGATCGCCGGGCTCGGGTGCAGCAGCGCCACGATCCGCAATGAGCTCTCCGAGCTCACGGCGCTCGGCTATCTGGAGCAGCCGCACACGAGCGCGGGGCGCATCCCCTCGCCGCAGGGCTACCGGTTCTACGTAAACGAGCTCATGGAGCGGCAGAGAGTCTCCGTTGAGGAGGCCGAGGCGATCAACGCCCGGCTGAGCGAAAAGATGGAGCAGCTCGACAAGCTGATGAGCGACGCCGGAAAGCTCGCCGGTCAGCTCACCGGCTACCCGGCGCTGACGCTCAGCGCGCCGCGCGCCGCGACGATCCGGCGGTTCGATCTTCTCTACATTGACGCGAACACCTTCATAATCGTTGTTCTTCTCGGAGACAATACCGTTAAGAACAAGCTCGTGCATCTGCCGTTTTCGGTGGAGCAGGGGCAGATCCAGAAGCTCTCGGCGCTCTTCAACGCGGGATTCACAAACATCCCCGAGGAGAGTGTGACGCCGGTGCTCATCTCCGCCACGGAGCGCGCGGCGCGCGACACGATGGGGCTCACCTCCATCATCGCCGCCTACGTCATTGAGGTGCTCAGCGAGAGCCGCGCGGGCGCGGCGTTCGTCACCGGCGAGAGCAGCCTTCTGCAGCAGCCGGAATTCCGCGATCCCGACAAGGCGCACCGCGTCATCAGCTACCTCTCCGATTCCGATCATCTCATGCGTCTGCCGGGTGCGGCGGACAGCAACCCCGTTCGGGTCATTATCGGGCCGGAGAATGTTGCCGAGGAGCTGCGCGATTCCAGCGTAGTCATGGCAAGCTACGACGCCGGCGAGGGCCAGCGCGGACTGATCGGCGTGGTCGGGCCGCTGCGGATGGACTACAGCGCCGTGGCTGCCAAGCTCAAATACATTGCCGACGGACTCAGCCGTCTGCTCGGCGCAGGCGAAGCCCCCGCGGGCTTCGGAAAAATGATAGTTAAAGGAGACACATGGACCGATGAGCAGCAAGAATAAGGAAACCGCTCCGAAGGAAGAGCAGCCCATCGAAGAAACGCCGGTCGAAGAAGCGCCGGAGGCGATGGTCGAGGAGGTGTCCGAAACGGACGCGCTTCGCGCGGAGCTTGAAAGCGCGCAGAACGACCTCGCCGCGGAAAAGGACAAAAACCTCCGGCTCCGCGCCGAATACGACAATTTCCGCAAGCGCTCTGCCAGAGAGCGCGACAACATCTACGCCGACGTCAAGGCCGACACGCTCAAAAAGCTGCTGCCGATCTTTGATAATCTCGAACGGGCGCTCCGGCAGGAGACCGCGGACGAGGCTTATAAAAAGGGCGTGAAAATGACGATGACCCAGTTCCTCGAAGCGCTTCAGGCGCTCGGCGTCACGCCGATCGAGGCCGTCGGTCAGAAATTCGATCCCAACGAGCACAACGCCGTCATGCACATGGAAGACCCCGAAAAGGGCGAGGGCGAGATCGTGCAGGAGTTCCAGAAGGGCTTCAAAATGGGCGATCGGGTGATCCGCTTCAGTATGGTGCAGGTCGCCAACTGATCTCCCGTTTGAATATATCATCCCATAGTTTATAAAAATATTTCGTCTATACAGGAGGCAATCATTATGTCTAAAATCATCGGTATCGATCTTGGCACTACCAATAGCTGCGTCGCCGTTATGGAAGGCGGCGAGCCGAAAGTCATCCCTAACGCTGAGGGCGCGCGCACTACGCCGTCCGTCGTAGCGTTCTCCAAAACCGGCGAGCGTATGGTCGGCCAGGTCGCAAAGCGCCAGGCCATCACCAACCCCGACCGCACCATTTCCTCCATCAAGCGTGAAATGGGCACCAACTACCGCGTCAACATCGACGGCAAGAGCTACACTCCCCCCGAGATCAGCGCCATGGTGCTGCAGAAGCTCAAGACCGACGCGGAAGCCTATCTCGGCGAGACCGTGACCGAAGCGGTCATCACCGTCCCGGCGTACTTCTCCGACAGCCAGCGTCAGGCCACCAAGGACGCCGGCAAGATCGCGGGTCTCGATGTCAAGCGTATCATCAACGAGCCGACCGCGGCTGCTCTGGCCTACGGTCTCGATAAGGAATCCGAGCAGAAGATCATGGTCTACGACCTCGGCGGCGGCACGTTCGATGTGTCCGTGCTCGAGATCGGCGACGGCGTCATCGAAGTTCTGGCCACCGCGGGCGACACCCGTCTCGGCGGCGACGACTTTGATAAGTGCGTGACCGATTACCTCGTTGAGGAGTTCAAGAAGGCCGAGGGCGTTGACCTCTCCGGCGATAAGGTCGCCATGCAGCGTCTGCGCGAGGCCGCCGAAAAAGCGAAGTGCGACCTCTCCGGCGTGACAAGCACCAACGTCAACCTGCCGTATATCACCGCCGACGCGAACGGCCCGAAGCATCTCGACGTGACGCTGACCCGCGCGAAGTTCAACGAGCTGACCCATCATCTCGTTGAGCGCACGATGGCCCCGGTCCGTCAGGCGCTGAGCGACGCCGGCCTCTCCGTGAACGATCTGAGCAAGGTGCTGCTCGTCGGCGGCTCCACCCGTATCCCCGCCGTGCAGGAAGCCGTTAAGAGCTTCACCGGCAAAGAGCCCTTCAAGGGCATCAACCCCGATGAGTGCGTGGCCGTGGGCGCTGCCATTCAGGGCGGCGTGCTCGGCGGCGATGTCGAAGGCATCCTGCTGCTCGACGTGACCCCGCTGTCTCTCGGCATCGAGACGCTCGGCGGCGTCTGCACCAAGCTCATCGACCGCAACACCACCATCCCGACCCGCAAGAGCCAGGTGTTCTCCACCGCCGCGGACAACCAGACCTCCGTTGAGGTCAACGTCCTGCAGGGCGAGCGCGAGATGGCGCAGTACAACAAGAGCCTCGGCCGCTTCCATCTGGACGGCATCGCCCCGGCGCGCCGCGGCGTGCCGCAGATCGAGGTCACCTTCGATATCGACGCCAACGGCATCGTGAACGTCTCCGCGAAGGATCTCGGCACCGGCAAGGAGCAGCATATCACCATCACCGCTTCCTCCAACCTCTCCAAGGACGACATCGATAAGGCCGTCAAGGAAGCCGAGCAGTTCGCCGCTGAGGATAAGAAGCGCAAGGAAGCGGTCGATGTCCGCAACGCGGGCGACCAGATGGTCTACCAGACCGAGAAAACTCTCTCCGAGATGGGCGACAAGCTCGATGCCGCCGACAAGGGCGAGGTCGAGCAGAAGCTCGCGAGCTTGAAGACCGCCCTCTCCGGCACCGACACCGAGGCCATCAAGAAGGCGACCGAAGAGCTGACGCAGGCCTTCTACAAAGTCAGTGAGAAGATGTACCAGCAGGCCAACCCGCAGGGCGCGCAGGGCAATCCGGGCGCGGGCTACACCGATCCCGGTGCGCAGCAGGGCCAGCAGCAGGGCGGCCAGTACTACGACGCCGACTACGAAGTCGTGGACGACGACAAGGACAAGAAGTAAGATCATCCCAATTTGAGTCCCAATCAACGGAATGCGGGGCGGACGGATTTCCGGTCCGCCCGCGTTCCATGTTAAGAGGATAGCTATATGGCCGATAAACGCGATTATTATGAGGTACTTGGCATCGACAAGAGTGCCAGTGCCGACGACATAAAGAAAGCCTACCGGAAAAAGGCGAAGGAATTTCACCCCGACCTGCACCCCGGCGACAAGGAGTGCGAGCAGAAGTTCAAAGAGGTCAACGAGGCCTACGAGGTGCTCTCCGACGCCGATAAGCGCGCGAAGTACGACCAGTACGGCTTCGCCGCGTTCGATCCGTCCAGCTTCCAGTCGAGCGCCGAGGGCTTCGGCGGCTTTGCCGACATTCTGAACGATCTCTTCGGCGGCGGCTTTGGCGGAGGTTTCGGCGGCGGCTTCGGCGGCTTCGGCGGCGCGCAGCGTTCACCGAACGCCCCCATGCGCGGCGAGAACGTCCGCACCGAGGTGCAGGTCAGCTTTGAAGAGGCCTGCTTCGGCGTCAGCCGTGAGCTGGACGTTATGAAGGTCGAGACCTGCGACAAGTGCAAGGGCACCGGCTGCGCCGAGGGCACGACCCCCGAGATCTGCCCCGACTGCAAGGGCCGCGGCAGCGTGACGCGCACGGCGCGCACGCCCTTCGGCATGATGCAGACGCAGGAGCCCTGCTCCCGCTGCGGCGGCACGGGCAAGATCATCCATCAGCCGTGCCCGACCTGCAAGGGCAAGGGCAAGGTGCGCCGCTCGCGCCGCATCAAGGTGGACATCCCCGCCGGTATCGACGACGGGCAGACCATCTCCCTGCGCGGGCTCGGCAACGCCGGGCGCAACGGCGGTCCGGCGGGCGACCTGCTCGTAACGGTGAGCGTGCGCCGCCATCCGCAGTTTGAGCGCGAGGACACGTCCATTCTCTACGAGCTGCCCGTATCCATCGTACAGGCTTCCCTCGGCGCGGAGGTCGAGGTGCCGACGATCGACGGCAAGGTGAAATACACCGTGCCCGAAGGCACGCAGTCCGGAACGGTGTTCCGTCTGCGCGGCAAGGGCGTGCCGTATCTCCACGGCGGCGGCCGCGGCGACCAGTTCGTCACGGTGCGCGTCGTCACGCCGAAGAATCTGACGGTCGAGCAGAAGGATCTTCTCCGCAAGCTCGGCGAAAGTCTCGGCGACACCGGCGTCTCGCCGAAGAAAAAAAGCATCTTCGGCGGAAAATAAATACCGCTTACCAATATCCGCCGCGCGGGTTTCCCGCGCGGCGGATATTTCTTTTCCCCCGGCGGCGCTTGCCCCGGTGCGGTTTCGATGGTATAATGCGTATGGCGGGGCGTTTGGTGCGTCCCGCGTTACAAATACAAAAAGTGAGGCAGAGTGAATGAAATACGATTTCACCTCCATCATGGACCGCTGCGGCCGCGATGCTCTGGCGATCGACAGCGTCGGCCACGGCCATGCGCCGGGTGCGCCCCGCGAGGGGTTCGATGTCATCCCCATGTGGATTGCGGATATGAACTTTCCCACCATCCCGACCGTTCCGGCGGCGATCATCGAGCGCGCCAAACACCCGGTCTACGGGTACTTTTTCCCCTCGGATGCATACTTCAACGCTATCTTCCGCTGGCAGGAGCAGCGCCACGGCGTGACCGGCTTAACGCGCGAGAACATCGGCTACGAAAACGGTGTGCTCGGCGGCGTCGTCAGCGCGCTGAACGTGTTCTGCTCTAAGGGCGGCAACGTTCTTCTCCACTCCCCCACCTATACCGGCTTTACCGGCGCGCTGGGCAACAACGGCTACAACATGATCCTCTCGCCGCTCGTGAAAGACGAAAACGGCGTCTGGCGCATGGATTTTGAGGACATGGAGCGCCGGATCGTGGAAAACCACATACATGCCGTCGTGTTCTGCTCGCCGCACAACCCGACGGGCCGCGTGTGGGAGCGCTGGGAGGTCGAGCGCTTCACGGAGCTGTGCGCAAAGCACGATGTGTTCATCGTCTCCGACGAGATCTGGTCGGACATCGTCCGGCCCGGCGTCGTCCACACGCCGACGCAGTCCGTGAGCGAGGACGCGAAGAACCGCACGCTCGCGCTCTACGCGCCGAGCAAAACGTTCAATCTGGCGGGGCTTGTCGGCTCGTACCACATCGCCTACAGCCCGTGGATACGCGACCGCATGGAAAAAGAATGTTCGCTTTCGCACTATGACAGCATGAACGTGCTCTCCATGCACGCGCTCATCGCCGCCTATTCCCCGGAGGGCAGCGAGTGGGCGGACGAGCTGTGCGCCGTGCTCGCGGGCAACATCGATTTCGCCTGCAACTATATCAAAACGCGGTTCGACGGCGTGGAGGTCACGAAGCCGGAGGGTACGTACATACTCTTTGCGGACTGTACAAAATGGTGCGAAGCGCACGGAAAGACCATCGACGACGTGGAAAGAGCGTGCTGGGACGTCGGTGTCGCGGTGCAGGACGGGCGGCAGTTCCACGGTCCCTGCCACATCCGCATGAATCTCGCGCTCCCTCTCTCCCGCGTGCAGGAGGCCTTCGACCGGCTGGACAAATACGTTTTCAACGCATAACGCTTCAAACGAGACCCACTTCGTTGGGCTCTCGTTTGAAAAGGCTGCGGCTCGCCGCA
>OMAE01000533.1_pt1 | contig 13767 bp, 13 predicted proteins | sample 1673701 | NCBI WGS metagenome assembly OMAE01 (sample SAMEA103958123, study PRJEB25191) | human gut metagenome | reverse complement strand
GTATAAAAACCGCTTCCGCACATTGTGAAGATTTGGACAGTTTTGCGCACATTCGTTATAGCACCGCAAGGGGCGATTTGATATAATATGAACGAAAGATACCATGGATAACTTTACAAATGGAGGTAAAGGAATGAGCAAAAAATACCTGTACTATTTCAGCGAAGGAAGTCAGGCATTCGGCGGTGACAAGACCGCGATGCGCAACACGCTTGGCGGCAAGGGTTCCGGTCTGGCGGAGATGACCGCGGCCGGTATGCCGGTGCCGCAGGGCTTCACGATCACGACGGAAGCCTGCACGCAGTACTACACGGACGGCCGTCAGATCAATGCGGAGATCCAGGCGGACATCTTTGCGCACGTCAAGGGCCTTGAGGAGATCACCGGCAAGAAGCTCGGCGACGTGGAAAATCCCCTGCTGGTGTCCGTGCGCTCCGGCGCGCGCCAGTCCATGCCCGGCATGATGGACACCATCCTCAACCTCGGCCTGAACGACGCGTCCGTTGAGGGTCTGGCCAAGAAGACCGGCAACCCGCGCTTTGCCTACGACAGCTACCGCCGCTTTGTGCAGATGTTTGCAGACGTCGTCATGGGCGTGTCCAAGAGCCTGTTCGAGGAAGAGATCGACAAGATGAAGGCCGCCAAGGGCGTCACGAACGACGTCGATCTGGATGCCGACGATCTCAAGCAGCTCGTCGTCATCTTCAAGAAGATCTACGAGGACAACGAGCACAAGCCCTTCCCGCAGGATCCGAACGAGCAGCTCATCGAGGCCGTCAAGGCCGTGTTCCGCAGCTGGGATAACCCGCGCGCGAACGTCTACCGCAAGATGAACGAGATCCCCTACGAGTGGGGCACTGCCGTCAACGTCCAGCAGATGGCCTTCGGCAACTCCGGCGACCGCTCCGGCACGGGCGTTGCCTTCACGCGTGATCCCGCCACGGGCGAGAAGAAGCTCATGGGCGAGTACCTCATCAATGCGCAGGGCGAGGACGTTGTCGCAGGCGTGCGTACCCCGAGCCCGATCAGCCACCTGCAGGAGCAGATGCCCGAGGTGTATGATGAGTTCGTGGCGATCGCCAACCGCCTTGAGCACTACTTTAAGGATATGCAGGATATGGAGTTCACCATCGAGGATGGCAAGCTCTACATGCTCCAGACCCGCAACGGCAAGCGCACCGCGCAGGCCGCGCTGCAGATCGCGTGCGACCTCGTCGACGAGGGCATGATCTCCGAGCGCGAGGCCGTGCTGCGCGTCGAGCCCAAGCAGCTCGACACGCTGCTGCACCCGCAGTTTGACGCCGAGGCGCTCAAGCGCGCTGACGCCATCGGCAAGGGCCTTGCCGCGTCCCCCGGCTCCGCCTGCGGTCAGGTCGTTTTCTCCGCCGAGGAGGCCGAGGAAGCCGTCAAGAACAAGACCATGCCGAAGGTCGTGCTCGTCCGTCTCGAGACCAGCCCCGAGGACATCGTGGGCATGCAGGTCTCTCAGGGCATCCTGACCGTGCGCGGCGGTATGACCAGCCACGCGGCCGTCGTCGCCCGCGGCATGGGCACCTGCTGCGTCTCCGGCTGCGGCAATGACAACAACGTCCGCATCAGCTACGCCGACAAGTTCTTTGAGATCAACGGCCACAAGTTCACCGAGGGTGACTGGATCTCCCTCGACGGCAGCACCGGCAACATCTACGCCGGACAGATCCCGACCGTCGCCGCTACCGGCAACAAGAACTTCAACCGCCTCATGGGCTGGGCTGACGCAGCCCGCCGCCTGAACGTCGAGGCCAACGCCGACAACTCGCGCGATGCGCAGCAGGCGGTCGATCTCGGCGCTGAGGGCATCGGCCTGTGCCGCACCGAACATATGTTCTTCGCCGAGGACCGCATCAAGGCCGTCCGCGAGATGATCTGCGCCCGTACCGTCGAGGAGCGCAAGGTTGCGTTGGCGAAGGTCGAGCCGTTCCAGCAGAGCGACTTTGAGGCCATGTACCGCATCATGGGCGACCGCCCGATGACGATCCGTTACCTCGATCCCCCGCTGCACGAGTTCCTGCCCACCCAGAAGGCGGACATCGAGGAGCTGGCGCAGGAGATGGGCATGACGTTTGACGAGCTGCAGGACGTCGTTGTATCCCTGCACGAGTTCAACCCCATGATGGGCCACCGCGGCTGCCGCCTGTCTGTCACCTACCCGGAGATCGCCGAGATGCAGACCAACGCCGTCATCAAGGCTGCCCTCAAGGTCAGCGCGGAGACCGGCAAGATGATCACGCCCTACATCATGATCCCGCTGGTCGGCGAGCGCAAGGAGCTCAAGTTCGTGCGTGATATCGTCGTCCGCACGGCGGATGCGCTGATCAAGGAGGCCGGTGTGGACATGAAGTATCACGTCGGCACCATGATCGAGATCCCGCGCGCCGCGCTCACGGCCGACGAGATCGCCAAGGAAGCGGACTTCTTCAGCTTCGGCACCAACGACCTGACGCAGATGACCTTCGGCTTCAGCCGTGACGACGCTGCGAAGTTCCTCGGCAGCTACTATGACACCAAGATCTACGAGAGCGACCCGTTCCAGCATCTGGACATCAACGGCGTCGGCAAGCTCGTGGAGATGGCCTGCAAGCTCGGCCGTCAGACGAATCCGGAGCTCGAGCTCGGCATCTGCGGTGAGCACGGTGGCGATCCGTCCTCCGTCGAGTTCTGCCACAAGGTCGGCCTGGACTACGTGTCCTGCTCGCCGTTCCGCGTGCCGATCGCCCGTCTGGCCGCGGCACAGGCTGCTATCAAGGAGAGCCTGTAATCCGCGCCGGTGAGGCAGCGCAACAGCATAGCAAACGCCCCTGTTTTCACACGAAAACAGGGGCGTTTGAGATTTCCGGAAAACACAAGAAGCTCTCCGGAAAACTGCTTGCAGTCCGCCGTGTGCATGATCTGCGCACCGGTGGAGAAGCTTACCCCCGCACGCACTTCCGGTTCCGAGCGCGTGCGGGGCTTTTTATGGCTTTGTGTGTTTTATTCGTCGAGGCCCGGCACCTGCGGCAGGGATGCAAAGCTCTCGGCGAGCTGCGCGTCGGTGGGGATGAAATCGCTCATTTCGCCGTTGTGGAACTTCTCATACGCGACCATGTCGAAGTAGCCGGTGCCGGTCAGACCGAAGACGATGGTCTTGGCCTCGCCGGTCTCGCGGCACTTGACGGCCTCGTCGATGGCGACGCGGATGGCGTGACTCGATTCCGGAGCGGGCAGGATGCCTTCGATGCGCGCGAACTGCTCGGCCGCCTCGAACACCTTCGTCTGCTCGACGGCGCGGGCCTCCATGTAGCCGTCGTGGTACAGCTGCGAGACGATGGAGCTCATGCCGTGGTAGCGCAGGCCGCCGGCGTGGTTCGGCGAGGGGATGAAGCCGCTGCCGAGCGTGTACATCTTGGCCAGCGGGCAGACCTTACCGGTGTCGCAGAAGTCGTAGGCGAACCTGCCGCGCGTGAGGCTCGGGCAGGAAGCGGGCTCGACGGCGACGAACCGATAGTCGCGCTCGCCGCGCAGCTTCTCACCCATGAACGGGGAGATGAGGCCGCCGAGGTTGCTGCCGCCGCCGGCGCAGCCGATGATGATGTCCGGCACAATGCCGTATTTGTCGAGCGCCGTTTTCGTCTCCAGACCAATGACCGACTGGTGCAGCAGCACCTGATTGAGCACGCTGCCGAGCACGTAGCGGTAGCCAGGGGTCGAGGTGGCGACCTCGACGGCCTCGCTGATCGCGCAGCCGAGCGAGCCGGTCGTGCCGGGGTGCTCGGCGAGGATGCGCCGGCCGATCTCCGTCTCCGTGGACGGGCTCGGCGTAACGGACGCGCCGTAGGTGCGCATCACCTCGCGGCGGAAGGGCTTCTGCTCATACGAGCACTTGACCATGTAGACCTTGCAGTCGAGCCCGAGGTAGGCGCAGGCCATCGACAGCGCCGTGCCCCACTGACCGGCGCCGGTCTCGGTCGTGACGCCGCGCAGCCCCTGCTGCTTGGCATAGTACGCCTGCGCGATGGCGGAGTTGAGCTTGTGCGAGCCGGAGGTGTTGTTGCCCTCGAACTTGTAGTAGATTTTCGCCGGGGTCTGCAGCTGCTTTTCCAGGCAGTAGGCGCGCACGAGCGGCGACGGGCGGTGCATCTTATAAAAGTCACGGATCTCGTCCGGGATGGGGATCTCGCGGTCGTCGTTGTCAAGCTCCTGACGGATGAGCTCGTCGCAGAATACGGGGCGCAGATCGTCGAACGCCATCGGTGCGCCGGTGGCGGGATTGCGCAGCGGCGCAGGCTTGACCTTCATGTCCGCGCGGACGTTATACCATGTGCGCGGCATTTCGTCTTCATTCAGGTAGATCTTATAGGGGATGTTTTCATTTGCCATGATGTCTGCTCCTTTCGGCGGGGCCTTTCCGGGCAAGAAAAAACGACCCTTGTCCATGAAAGACCAATACGGAATTGATCTTTGGGACAAAAGTCGGAAAACTTCTGCGGTGCCACCCAAATTGGCGCAATGCGCCCACTCGGCGACGTGCCATCACACGCCTTTCCTTGGTAACGGGGGAAAAGCCCGTCGGACTTTACCGCCTCACGGCGTCTCGTCCGCCCTCTGCAATCCATTCGGCAAGGTCGTCTCTGCTGCGCTCGCACCGGCCGGCAGCTCTCTGGGAAAGACGCAACCCCTTGCTTACTTCTCTGCTTCTGTGGTTTGCTGCTTTGAACTTGGCGCAAGCATACGCCCAAATATCATCGCTTGTCAAGCGGGCAAATGCACTTTTTCCGCTTTCCACAAACGCGGTACGCCGCATGGCGGATTCATTAGCTATTTAAACACAAAAAGAAGAAAGGCGCTTGTAAATTCAGGTATAACTCACACTTTACATTCGCAAAACGGCGGCATATACTGAGACCATCCCGGAGTGGGTTCGGGTCCGGCAAACAGAGAATGGAGGGATCACCATGACGGAAAACAAGACATTATGTATTGCCTGTAAGTACAAATTCCATGATCGGGATCTGCAGCCGTGCGCAGACTGCCTGCGCAGCACACAGCTGGCGCAGCAGGGCATCGACCGGTATCAGCGGGCTGCGCAGCCGCAGCAGGCATCGCCCGCTTCGGAGACGCGCAAGGCGCATCCGGCGGCCAGAACGCTGTGCTTTGCCTGTAAGTATATGTACTGCGACTGGGACGCCGAGCCGTGCCTGACGTGCCTGCGCCACACGCTGGCGGAGGCGGGGCAGGCGGACGCCTTCGAGCAGGATCAGACGGAAGAAGACAGGCTTTTATGAATTTTGCTAAATATATCGATTAAGAAAACAAATAGTTTGGCGGTTATCGCCGTTGATTTTTGCGTGCGATTTCCCCTATAATAAGAGCGTGCAAGGGAGCACATCTTCGAACAGAAGTTGTGCTCCCTTGCGTTTTTTTATTTCCTTCGCCCACAAAAAACGGAAAAAACACAAAAAACGGAACTGGACCCACCGGGCGGGCGAACATTCAGATAGGAGGATATGAACATGAAACTGAAACGATTGACTGCATTGCTTCTCTCTGTCATGCTGGTGCTCTCACTGGCAGCGTGCGGAGGCGGAAAAGACGCCAAAGATGATTCTGCCGACGGCGATTTGTCGGGCAAAGAGATCATCATCGGCAATATCACCCCAGTGACCGGCGCACAGGCGGCCTATGGCCTGGCCATCACGAACTCCATCCAGATGGCGATCGACGAGATCAACGCCGACGGCGGCATCCTCGGCGCGACCGTGAAGCTCTCCACCAAGGACGATCAGGGCACGCCGGCAGAAGCGGTTTCCGGCTTCAACTCGCTGCTCAGCGAGGGCGCGGCGGCCATCATCGGCGCAACGCTCTCGAGCTGCACGTCCGCGATCACGAGTCTGGCCGACGATGAGGGCATCGTGCTCGTCACGCCGAGCTCCACGGCAGATTCCATCACCACCACGGACGACTATGTGTTCCGCTCCTGCTTCAAGGACAGCTTCCAGGGCGAGATGGTCGCGGCCTACGCCAAGGATCAGGGCTGGACAAAAGCCGCGGTCCTGTACGCGACCGGCGACACCTACTCCTCCGGCCTGCACGACTCGTTCGTGAAGGCGGCCGAGAAATACGGCATCGAGATCGTCTGCGAGCAGTCCTCGTCCGACACCGGCGCCGTGGACTTCTCCTCGCAGCTGGCGACCATCGCCGCTTCCGGCGCGGATATGCTCTTTGCCCCGTATTACTACGACGCGGTCGGCCCGAAAATCATCCCGCAGGCCCGTGAGGCCGGCTTCAAGGGCGCGATCATGGGCTGCGACGGCTTTGACGGCACGCAGGACTACACCACCGGCGACCTGAGCGCTTATGAGAATGTCTACTTCACCAACCACTATTCCCCGGAGGACAGCTCCGAGATCGTGCAGTCCTACGTCAAGAACTACACGGAAAAGTACGGCTCGGAATCCATGAACGCCCTCGGCGCGCTGGCGTATGACGCCATGTATATGGTCAAGCAGGCCATTGAGAAGGCCGGAAGCATCGATCACGAGGCCATCCGAGACGCGATGAGCGGCATGCACTATGTCGGCGTCACCGGCGACATGACCCTTGACGAGACCGGCACACCGGAAAAGAGCGTGGCCATCCTGACCTTCACGCCCTCCGACGGCAAGCTCGTGCAGAAGTTCGTCAAGACGCAGAGCTGACCCGACCCCGGCGATACAGCCGGGACCGGACGCGCCCCAAAGCAATAGCAATGACCTTTGCGCGAAAGCGCCGACCGGCGCTTTCGCGCACGAATATTCCGGCGCGGCTGACCTGCGCAAAAACCGAAAGGCAGGGAGAGAATATGACTGACTTTTTACAGCAACTCATCATCGGGCTGCGCCTCGGCAGCGTCTATGCGCTCGTGGCGCTCGGCTATACGATGGTTTACGGCATTATCCGACTCATCAACTTTGCGCACGGCGACTTCATCATGGTCGGCGGCTATACGCTGTATTTCACCGTGCCGATCCTGCTGCACAGCATGGGGCTGCCGGCGTGGACGGGCGTGATCGCGGCCACTGTGATCTGCGCGCTCGTGGGCGTTGTGGTCGAGCTGGTGGCCTACCGGCCGGTGCGGCGCAAGGGCACGAGCATGTCGGCGCTCATCACGGCGATCGCCATGAGCCTGCTGCTGGAAAACCTCGCGCAGGCCATCCCGGCCATGGGACCGAACCCGCGCGTGATCTCCGACGAGATCTTCAGCACGGCACCGATCTCCATCGGCGGCGTGTCGGTGAATATGGCGGCCGTCGTCACGATCATCATCGCAGCCATCGTTATGGCGGCGCTGCAGCTGTTTGTGCAGAAGACGAAGCTCGGCCGCGCCATGCGCGCCGTGTCCGAGAACAAGGAGGCGTCCACACTTGTGGGCATCAATGTCAACCGCACGATCGTGACGACGTTTGCCATCGGCTCTGGGCTTGCGGCAGTTGCGGCGCTGATGTACTGCGCGCAGTATCACACCGTGACGACGACGATGGGGTCCATGCTGGGCCTCAAGGCGTTCGTTGCAGCCGTCATGGGCGGCATCGGCCTGATCCCGGGCGCCATGCTCGGCGGCATCGTCGTCGGCATCATCGAGGCGCTCGTGACGGCGTACATCAGCTCGTCGCTGGCAAATGCCGTGGTGTTTTTGATCCTGATCGTGATGCTGCTGGTCAAGCCGGCCGGCATCCTCGGAAAGAATGTAGGTGAGAAGGTATGAATACGCTGCAAAAAAAGAAACTGCGCGGCACCGGCGTCAACTGCGGCCTGATCGTGCTGCTCTTTGCTGTGGTGCTGCTGCTCGGTCAGGTGCTCCCGGACAATACCTATCGCCGCGTGCTGGTACCGATCATCTGGCAGATGTGTATCTTCATCCTGCTCGGCACGTCGCTCAACCTCACGCTCGGCTATCTGGGCCAGCTCACGCTTGGGCACATGGGCTTTGCGGGCATCGGCGCGTATACCGCCGCGCTGAGCTCGCTCGCGCTTGAGCGCGCGGGCGTGTTCGAGGCATCCAAGGCGGCGCCCGGCCAGCTCATTCTGGTCGTGCTCGGCTGCTGTCTGCTCGGCGCCATTTTCGCAGGGCTGCTCGGACTGCTCGTGGGCATTCCGGCGCTGCGTCTGCGCGGCGACTATCTGGCCATCGTGACGCTCGGCTTCGGCCTCATCGTCGAAAACGTCATCGCAAACCTGCCCTTTGCCGGTGGTGACGGTCTGGCGAGCGGCACGGCCAGCTCCTCGCTCTATGCCAACGGCCTCGGGCTGTCGACCTCGCTGCAGGCAAAGTATGTGTGGCTCGTGCTGGGCATCACCGTTTTGTGCATCGCGCTCATGTGCATGTTCATCCGCTCGAAATACGGCCGCGCCATTGAGGCCATCCGCGACGATGAGATCGCGGCGGCGGCCTCCGGCGTGAACACGACGTATTACAAGATCCTCACGTTCGTCATCTCGGCGTTCTTTGCGGGTCTTGCCGGCGGACTGTATGCCACGTGCTTTTCCTCGCTCACGACGGCAAGCTTTACGTTCACCAGCGCCTCGATCTGGAATTCGACCTTCATCGTCGTCATCGTGGTGCTTGGCGGCATGGGCTCCATGACCGGCTCGGTGCTGGCGGCCGTCGCGATGTACCTGCTTAACTATGAGATCAAAAACGGCGCATGGGTGTCGGCGCTGCCGGGCTTTGTGCAGTCGCTGTTTCAGTTCCCGATGCTGATCTATGCGCTCGTGCTGCTGGTCGTCATCATCTTCCGCCCCAGAGGCATTCTGGGCACGTATGAATTTTCACTCGACCGGCTGCTGTTCGACGGCCGTCTGGCCGGGAAGAAGAAGGCCAAGGCCAGGAAGGGAGGCGCCGACGCATGACCGATACCAGACCCGTTGTGCTCAAAGCGGAGCACCTCGGCATTACGTTCGGCGGCCTGAAGGCCGTGTTGGACTTCAACATGGAGATCCATGAGGGCGAGCTCATGGGACTCATCGGCCCGAACGGTGCAGGCAAGACCACGGTCTTTAACCTGCTCACCGGTGTGTATGTGCCGACGGAGGGGGCATTCTACCTCTGCGGGCAGAAGCTCAACGGCAAGCAGACCTATCAGGTCGTAGAGGCCGGCATTGCCCGCACGTTTCAGAACATCCGCCTGTTCAAGGCCATGACGGTGCTCGACAACGTGAAGATCGCCTTCACGAAGGACATCCATTACAACCTTGCCGACAGCCTTCTGCGCACGAAAAAGTACTGGAACACGGAGCAGGAGCTGACCGACAAGGCTATGGAATACCTGCGCATCGTCCATCTGGACGACAAGGCCGGACAGCTCGCGTCCAGCCTGCCCTACGGCCAGCAGCGCAAGCTGGAGATCGCCCGCGCGCTGGCAACGAACATGAAGCTGCTGCTGCTCGACGAGCCGGCAGCCGGCATGAACCCGACCGAGACGGCGGAGCTGCTCTCGTGCATCAACACCATCCGCGATACGTTCCATGTGGCCATTCTGCTCATCGAGCACGATATGAGCCTGGTCATGCGCGTCTGTGAGCGCATCCAGGTCATCAATTTCGGCCAGACGATCGCTGCCGGACTCCCGTCGGAGATCGCGAGCAATCAGGAGGTCATCGAGGCGTATCTCGGCGAAGAGGAGGCGGACGACGATGCTGAAGATTGAAGACCTGGAGGTGTCCTACGGCGCCGTGCAGGCGCTGCGCGGCATCAGTATGGAGGTCAATGACGGCGAGATCGTCTCGCTCATCGGCGCCAACGGTGCCGGCAAGACCACCACGCTGCACGCCATCACCGGGCTCGTGCCCATCAGGAGCGGCTCCGTGATCTACGACGGGCACGACCTGCGCAAGACAGACCCCAGCCGCATCGTCACCATGGGTCTTGCGCACGTGCCGGAGGGACGGCAGGTGTTCACGCGCATGACCGTTGCGGAGAACCTTGCCATGGGCGCGTATTTCCGCAAGGACAAAAAGGCGATCGCGGACGATCTCGAGCGGGTCTATGCCCGCTTCCCGCGTCTGAAGGAGCGCGCAAAGCAGCTCGCGGGCACGCTCTCCGGCGGCGAGCAGCAGATGCTGGCCATGGGCCGCGCGATCATGAGCGCACCGAAGCTCATCGTCATGGACGAGCCGTCCATGGGCCTGTCGCCCGTGCTCGTGCAGGAGGTGTTTTCCATCATCGGCACGATGCATGAGCTGGGCATCACGATCCTGCTCGTGGAGCAGAACGCGAAGATGGCGCTCGCCATCGCCGACCGTGCCTATGTGCTCGAAAACGGACGCATCACCATGTCCGGCGGCGCACGCGATCTGCTGCACGATGATAAGGTGCGCAAGGCCTATCTCGGCGCGTGAATACAAACAAGCATCATCAGGCGGAGCCGTTTTTCGGCTCCGCCTGATTTCGTTTTGAAGCGGCGTCTTGCGCGTGGACTGCGTCTGCGCAAGATGCCGCTTTTGCGGTTCTGCGGTAGAGACAACTTCGCGCGACACATAGATTTTGCGGTAATTATGTCGCAAAACGTGTCAATTGTGCATATGACCTTACATTTATACTTGCGAAATGGTATCAATAGGATTGGAACAAATACTTGCTGCGTTGATGTGAGTCTTGGATGCCATGTACGCAGCACGCAGAAAAGTGCGCAAAATCGTGAGAAAAATGTAGGGAGGAGACCATATGAGAAAACGACTTTTGAGCTTTGTGCTCGCGGTGCTGATGATCGCGACGCTTCTGCCGGTGACTGCGCTGGCGTACACGACCTATTACATCAATGGTGTTGCAGTCAGGTGTGATGATTTTGATTCTTCACCGAATGAATGCTGGACTTATGCGAACAACATCTACAACAAAATTTGGGGTCAACAATTTAACTCGTTATTTGATGACAGTGCAAATTCTCTTCGAAATCTCAGCGACAGCGAGCTTACGCTGACAGCTGAGCATTTGAAAAACTATGTATCAAATGCTGCGCTTAGTTCTGCGCTTAGGATTTGCAGCAGTGAATATCTTCATGGTGGGGATGGCTGGGGGCATAGCCAGATTATTGTTCAAAAAGACAGCAATGGTTTTACTGTGCTTCAAGGCGGATTGTCTGCTTCGCCGTACAGAAATGAGAGATACTATACATGGAGCGAGTATCTGAACAGCTGGAATTATGCTTATATCAAGTATATTAAGTGGCCAGGTGCACCAGCGTATGGCGGCGGAACAGTGACACCAGATCCGGGTCTGTCCGTGAAAGAAACGATCACCTGCAAGCGTACGATCAAGCTCCCGGCGCGCGTGGTCAATCTGTACAGCAATCCGACGGATACAACACGCCTGACGTATTTTGATTATGGCCCGACCGTGTATTCATCTCGCTATGCCGTTATGAGTGATGGCAGCATCATGTACGAGGTCGGTGCGACGAACCATCAGGGACAGGACATAAAAGTGTGGCTGAAGTATGAAAGTGACATGACCGTCACAAAGCAGCATACTTATGGCAGCACAAAGTACGAATCTGCACATCCGCATCGCGGCTATAAGACTTGTCAGTGTGGCGATAAGTTTTATACCGGTGAAACGACGGCCAGAAGCGATTGCAGCGAATGCAACGCGAATGTGAAGTATGCTGTAGATGGCGGTTATATCACATTTGATAGAAAAACAGGAACAATTACCGATTGTGATAGTATGGTTACAAAAGCCAATATCCCGCAGAAAATTGAAGGTGTAGCCGTGAAGAGCATTGGCGCGAACGCCTTCAACAATCAACAACATTTGGAATCTGTTACAATTCCAGATGGCGTAACAAGCATCGGTGAACGCGCCTTTTGTTCTAGCGGCGTTTTAACAAGCGTGAAAATCCCGGACAGCGTGACAAGTATTGGCGCGTACAAGCATTGAGGAACACACTTTTGATAGCTGCATATCTCTGACAAGCGTAACGATTCCAGACAGCGTGACGAGCATTGGTGATTATGCCTTCTATGGCTGCAAATCTCTGACCAGCGTGGCGATCCCGGACAGCGTGACATGCATTGGCAATTGCGCTTTCTGGAAGTGCTCATCTCTGGCAAGCGTAACGATTCCGGACAGCGTGACGAGCATTGGAGAGCAGGCTTTCCAGGGTTGCGAATCTCTGACCAGCGTGACGATCCCGGACAGCGTGACGAGCATTAGTAGTTACACTTTCGCTTCGTGTACATCTTTGACCAGCGTGACGATCCCAAACAGCGTGACGAGCATTGGCGAGTTTGCTTTCCGTTATTGCAAATCTCTGACGAGCGTGGCAATCCCGAACAGTGTGACGAGCATTGGAGAGCGGGCTTTCTCTGAATGCACATCTCTGACCAGTGTGACGATCCCGGACAGCGTGACAAGCATTGGCGTTGGCGCTTTCGCTTCGTGTACATCTTTGACCGGTATATGGGTCGCTGAGGGTAACAGTCATTACTCCAGCGATGCATCCGGTGTTCTGTTCAGCAAAGATAAGACAACTTTGGTGCAGTGCCCGGGCACACTTGCGGCATGTATGATCCCTGACAGCGTGACAAGCATTGTCGGTTACGCTTTCGCTGGCTGCACATCTCTGACAAACGTGACGATTCCGGACAGTGTGACGAGCATTGGCAGTCATGCTTTCTCTTATTGCAAATCTCTGACCAGCGTGACGATCCCGGACAGCGTGACGAGCATTGGCGGTAGTGCTTTCGGTAATTGCACATCTCTGACCAGCGTGACGATCCCGGACAGCGTGACGAGCATTGGCGATTGGGCTTTCTCTCATTGCACATCTCTGACCAGCGTGACGATCCCGGACAGCGTGACGAGCATTAACTGGTATGCTTTCTATAATTGCAAATCTCTGACCGATGTGTACTATGCCGGGAGCGAGGCGCAATGGAAAGCGATCTCTATTTCTTCCACTGGAAATGATGACCTTTTGAACGCCAACATCCATTACAATTATGTTTCCCATACCCACAGCTACAAGGATGTTGTCACAGCGCCGACCTGCACCGAAAAGGGCTACACCACGCACACCTGCGCCTGTGGTGACAGCTACGTGGATGCTTATGTGGACGCGCTCGGCCACAATTGGAACAACGGCAAAGTGACGAAGGAACCGACTGAGACCGAAGACGGCGTCAAGACCTACACCTGCACCCGCTGCGGCGAGATCAAGACGGAAGCGATCCCGAAGCTGACGCACGAGCACAATTACAAGGATGTTGTCACAGCTCCGACTTGCACCGACAAGGGCTACACGATGCACACCTGTGCCTGTGGTGACAGCTACGTGGATTCCTATGTGCTTCCGCTGGGACACGACTGGGGAAGCGGGAAGGTGACAAAAGAGCCGACCGCCACGGAGAATGGCATCAAAACGTACATTTGCGCCCGCTGCGGCGAGACGAAAACGGAAGTCATTCCGGCTTTGTCGCACGAACACAGCTACAAAGCTGTTGTCACCGCGCCGACCTGCACGGAAAAGGGCTACACGACGCACACCTGCGCCTGCGGCGACAGCTATGTGGATACTTATGTGGATGCACTCGGCCACGCATGGGACGGCGGCACGGTGACCAAGCAGCCGACTGCGACGGAGACCGGCGTCAGGACCTATACCTGCACGCGCTGCAGCGCGACCAAGACGGAAACCATCCCGGCCACCGGTAGCGTTGACGTGACGCAGATGTTCACCGACGTGACGAAAAACTGGGCGTACCCCGGCATCC
>OMAE01000526.1_pt1 | contig 13859 bp, 11 predicted proteins | sample 1673701 | NCBI WGS metagenome assembly OMAE01 (sample SAMEA103958123, study PRJEB25191) | human gut metagenome | reverse complement strand
ATCTGGATTCCATGGATGGAAAACGCATCCTCATCGTGGATGATGTGATCAGCACCGGCGGCAGCCTGCATGCACTGGAAACGCTTGTAAACAAGAGCAAGGGCACGGTTGTGGCGCGCGCGGCTGTGCTGGCGGAAGGCGACGCGGCAGACCGTAAGGATATCATTTATCTGGAGCCGCTGCCCCTGTTTTTCAAATAGTCCCGTATGAAAAGGCCGCTTGCCTGCGCCGGGTTTCTATATCTTGTAATACAACTGCTTGCAGCCTTTCTGCCGCCAGCGGCTTTTGGGCCGCTGGCGGCCGTTTTTCTTGCGGCCGTTTTTCCAGCCTGGAAATTGGGCGGACGGTTCCGCACTCACGCCGTGCTGGCATGCACCGTTACGGGCGCGGCGCTGCTGCTGCGCATGGCGGCGTTTACATGGATGATGGCTCCCATTCAGGCGCGCGCCGGAACACAGGCGGAGATCCACGCAGCGGTTGTGGAAACGTCGCCGGGCTTTCTTGAAGATACCGTTCGGGCCGGTGTTCTTGTGGACGAAGTGAACGGCATGGCTGTGCGCCCTTTTCGGGTGTATTTTCTTTCTCTGCCGCAGGCTTTGCCGGGCGAATGCTTTTCTGCGCGCGTGGAGTTCGCGGAACTGGAAGAAAACGAATATACATACGGCAATTACGCAGACGGCATTTTTCTGGCGGGAGAATATCTGGACGGCTTTTTGCCACAGGGGGAGAGCGGTGCGCTTTGGGCTCGGGCGAAACGGGTGCAGGCGGCGTTGAGCATGGCGCTGCGCAAAGTTCTGGCACAGCCTTATGCGGGAGCAGCCGCGGCAATGACGGCAGGCGACCGTGCGCTTTTGACGGATGAGGTGAAGGACGCGTTCCGGGGCGCAGGGCTGTCCCATGTGCTGGTGGTGTCTGGTCTGCATCTGTCCGCAGTGGGCGGGCTCGTTTATGCGGCGGTGCGGCGTATGGGGCGGCGCAGGCTGGCCTGCGCCTGCGCCATGTTTTCCTCTCTGGCTTTTATGTGCCTCACGAGTTTTACACCCTCTGTTGTGCGCGCGGGTACGGCAATGCTGCTGCTCTACGGGGGCGCTCTATTTAACAGGAAAAGCGACGCGCTCACTTCGCTGGGCCTGGCGGCACTGCTTTTGTGCCTGCAGAACCCATATGCTGCCGTGGATGTAAGCCTGCTCCTTTCGTTCTCGGCCACGTTGGGGGTGCTTTGGGTGACGGCGGCGCACAGGCGCTGGCGCGCCGGCAGCGCGGCGCAGGGAAAAAACGCAGCACGGCTGGGCTGGAAGCTGCTGTGGACTGCCGCGGTGCCGGCCGCGACGTCTCTGACCACGCTTCCCGTGCTCATTGCCATCGGCGGAGGAGTTTCTTTGCTTTCCGTTGTAAGCAATCTGCTTGCAGTGCCTGTTATGCCGGCTGTCGTGGGCCTCGGCTTTGCAGCGGCGCTGTGTTCGGGCGTGCCCTGGCTCGGTTTTCTGGCAAAGCTGACGGGTCTGGGCTGCGCGCTGCTTTTGCGCTGGATGCTGGCCGTAGCGGAATGGACGGCGTCCGTGCCGTATGCGTTTCTGCATGTGAGCGGGGCCTTTGCCATGTGCGCGGCTCTTTTGCTTTGTGCGCTTGGCTGGGCAGCCTGGCGTCTGCATGTCCCTGTACGGCGGGCGGTGCCCGCTTGTCTGGCGTTTGTAATGCTGTCAGGCTTGGCATACGCGGCGGCGGATAGCGGCGTTGTGCGCATGGAGCTTGCAGGCAGTGCGGCCAATCCGCCTCTGGTGGTAATGCAGGGGCTTAAAACTGCGGTCCTGTTCCGTGGCCCGGAAGCAAATGCGGACGATGTGCGGGAGGTGTTGGAACAATACAACCGTACGCAGGTGGATCTGCTGGTGGATCTGCGCATGGAGGGTGATACGGCTGCACTGGCACAAAAACTGCATGTGCAGGATGCTTTGAGTGCACAGAACAGCATCATAAACAGTACCATTCTCGCACCGTTCCATGATATAATCATTTATGTAAAGCATCAGGCGAAGGGGAATTTTGCCTGTGTTGAGGTGTGCGGATACCGCGTGGGGATCGCCAGCGGCAGTGTGGAGTTTTCTTCTTATCCGCCTTTTGACATTTACGTTGCGGGCACAGGACGGCCGGATGGGCTGGCGTGCACGCATCTGATCCTGCCCCGGACAGGGTATCGATGGCTTGAGGATGCGCCCCGGGCACAGTTCCACGGCCCTGCGGATATCTGTCTGCGCGCGGGAGCGTCTGTAACGATCAAAGAGGGGAACAAATGGTTTTAAACGAGCAGAATCTTAAAAAAGCGCTGGAACAGCCGCTGCGGCACGGCGTTTATTATTACTATTCCACTGAGGAATATCTTGTGCGGAGCTACGCCGCAAAAACGCTGGCCCTGCTGGCAAAGCAGGAGGACGATGCGGAGGTAACGCGTGTTGAAGGCCCTGCTCCGTCTATTGAGGAAGCCGTGGCTGCTGCGGGCACCATATCATTTTTCGGTACAAAACGCATCGTTGAACTGCCGATGCTGGAGCCGTCCGCGATGAACGAGGCGGATGTGGGGGCGCTTTGCGACTTGATGCAAAGTCTGGAAAACGCAGTGCTTGTGATGAGCACAGTGTTTAAAGACGACAAGGCGAAGCTCTCCAAAAAGGCCAAACAGCTGATCGGCGCAGCGGAGAAGGCCGGGCTGACGGCAGAACTTGTAAAGCCCGGGCCTCAGGACGCAAAGCGGTTTGCTGTGGAAAAAGCCCGGGAGCTGGGAGTGGTTTTGTCCCCGGGCGCTGCGTCTGAGCTGGTGGAACGCTGTGGGACAGACCTGTTTGCGCTGGAGAGCGAGCTGAGCAAGCTGGCGGCTGTGGCTGATTATGGAGAGATCACGCCTGAATTGATCGCACAAATGGGCACCCAGAGCATCGAAGCGGATGTGTTTGAAATGGTGCGTCTTGTCACGGCGCGCAATAAAACACGGGCGATGGCCAAGCTGTCTCAGCTGTTGGAACTGCAAAATGAGCCCATTGCCATTGCGGCGGCGCTGTCCGGCTCGTTTGTGGATATGTACCGTGTGAAGTGCGGCGCAGCGGCACATCGTAATTACGCGGCCGTGCACAAGGATTTTTCATACCGGGGAAGCGATTACCGCCTGCGCAAATCCGGTGAGACGGCGTCCCATTATTCCCGCGCCCAGCTGGAGCACATCCTCAGTGTGCTGCTGGGGCTGGATGCCGCGTTGAAATCATCTGCCGCAGACGGAACGGTGCTGCTGCAGACGGCTCTTTGCGAAGTGATGCAGATCGGAGAACGGCGATGAAGAAGCTGCGCGTGGAAGAAGTGATCGTCGTAGAAGGCAAGTATGACGCGGTGAAGCTGGCGGATTTGGTGGATGTCAACCGCGGTACGTTCTACCTGTACTACCGCGATATATTCGACATGCTGGACAGCATCGAGCAGGATCTGTTCGATCAGGTGAACCAGCTGATTGCCGCGCACCGGGGCGAAACCGTGCTCACGCACACGCTGCCCGTGCTGAAGGAGCTGTTCCATCTGGTGGAGGACAACAAGGAGCTGTGCCAAGTGCTGCTGGGGCAGAACGGCGACATGAAGTTCTTGAAGAAGCTGTCCGACGTGGTTCAGGATGCCTTCCGCCGCGAATGGCTGATGATGAAGAAGGACGAAGTGACGTTCGATTACAGCTATGCGTTCGGCGCGCTGGGCTTCGTGGGCTTGCTGCGGACGTGGCTGGAGCGCGACTGCGTGGAGAAAGCCGACGACATGGCAGTCCTCAGCGACCGCATGATTCGCTTGGGGCTGACCAGCAGCCTGCAAACGCCATAAGCTATTATTAAGGAAGCAATTGGGCAGGAAAGTCCTGTGCAAGCAGCTTTTTTGCGGAACATGCTGCCCACGCGCCATCTGTATCGTCAAAACTTCTGCCCAAACAGCGCATGGAGAAGGCGTATTGTCTGCTGGCGAAACAGATGCACATTGCAACCGGAAACTTTCACGGCGGGGGGAGTCCAGAGGGGGCTGTCGCTCAGACTTGGACATTCGACAGCCCCCTCTGGGCGTTCTTTGGTTACTTTCTGTCGCAACAGAAAGTAACAGAATCGCTTCCGCAGAAGCGACTGAAGCCGCGAAAAAAGTCAAGTCTGCTATTGAAGTCACGCAAGACACATCCCCAATTCCATCCCATATTCCGTCAGCAACCGACGAAAAAGCCCCTCAGCCGCTTGCAATTGCCGCGCAAGTGTCCTATAATGAAGAGGACGCGCGAAACATGTCTATTTTCGCTGCGTTCGGGAAAAAGGCAAAGGAGCTGCTTCCGCTTTGAAGAAAAAATCCGTTTTCGCCAATCAGACCATGCGCATTGGGCTGCTCATGCTCCTGGACGCGCTGCTGATTTCGGCTTCGCTGCTGATGGGCTTGCAGGTGTATTATGACATGCACGCCCCGGCAGCGCATATCCTCCACGTCTGGCGCAGTCTGCCGCTGCTGATTGTCTCCACCGTCGCGCTTTTGCATATGATGGGCTTCTACCGCGGCATCCTCAAATACGCGGGCGTGGATCTGCTGCTGCAAATCGCCTGCGGTACGCTCGGCGGCACAGGGATAACGTATCTCGTGTCGTTCCTGTGCTATTCGATTCGCCGCGAACCGAACATCTTCCTCATGCCGCGCCCGGTCTACCTTGTGCAGTGGCTGCTGCTGATGGTGATGCTTGCGGCAAGCCGGTTCGTCATCAAGGTCGCGCAGGGCGGCGGATGGACGCACTTCTTCACCGGCGGCAGCGCCAAGGCACGGCGCGTGATGGTCGTCGGCGGCGGCTGGGGCGGCGCGCAGGTCATCCGCGATATGCAGGCAGGGCGCTATGGCGACTGCGTGCCGGTGATTGTGGTGGATGACGACGAGAGCCGGCGCAACACCCGCATCGGGCGTGTCCGCGTGGTGATGGATACGGGGAAAATTGCTGAGTACGTCAAGCAGTACGCGATTGACGACATCATCATCGCCATTGCCACGCCGAAATCCGACCTGACGGAGCTGATGCACACCTGTGTGGACACCGGCTGCCACGTCCGCCGCTATACCGTGATGCAGGAGATGAACGGCGGGCAGGGGCAGATGCGCGACATCAACATCGCGGACTTGCTGGGGCGCGACGAGAAGCACCTCGATATGTCCGAAGTGGAGCAGGTGATTGCCGGGCGGCGCGTGCTGGTCACGGGCGGCGGCGGGTCAATCGGGTCGGAGATGTGCCGGCAGATGATGGCGTTCATCCCCGAAAAGCTGGTGCTGTACGACATCAGCGAAAACTACATGTATGACCTGTTCGCCGAGCTGAAAAACAAGTACGGCGAGATTGTCAAGAACACGGTCGTCCTGCGCGTCGGCTCGATTCGCGACGAAGCGACGCTGAATCAGGTGTTTGATGAGTTCAAACCGGAAATCGTCATCCACGCGGCGGCGCATAAGCACGTCCCGCTGATGGAGGATAGCCCCGAACAGGCGGTGCGCAACAACGTTTTCGGCACATATAACGTCGCCAAGTGCGCCAAGGAACACGGCGCAAAGCGGTTCGTGATGATCTCCACCGACAAGGCGGTCAACCCCACCAACGTCATGGGTGCCTCGAAGCGCATGGCGGAAATCATCATCGAAGCCATGCAGAAGCAGAGCAGCACGACGCAGTTCACCGCTGTCCGCTTCGGCAATGTGCTGGGGTCGAACGGCAGCGTCGTCCCGCTGTTCGAGCGGCAGATTCGCGCGGGCGGCCCGGTCACGCTGACGCACCCGGACATCATCCGCTACTTCATGACCATCCCGGAGGCGGCGAGCCTTGTGCTGCAAGCCGCGTCGATTGCCCGCGGCGGCGAGTTGTTCGTGCTGGACATGGGCAAGCCCGTCAAAATCCGCGAACTGGCGGAGCGCATGATTCAGCTGTATTCCGACCCCTTGAAGCCCCCGGTGGAAATCGTCTACACCGGCTTGCGTCCGGGCGAAAAGCTCTACGAGGAGCTTCTGCGCGACGAGGAAACCGACACCGCGACGAGCAAGGAAAAGATTTTCATCGCCAAGCCGGAGCAGGTGGCGTGGGCGGACGTGGAAAACATGCTGCGCACGCTGCACGAATGCCTCGACAATCACGGTGATATCAAGGCGTGTATGCACAAGCTGCTTCCGTCCTTCAAAACGCCGGAAGAGGTCAACGGGCGGGTATAATACGATTTCCAGATTCAACTGCGCCAGCTGCTTGCGCATTCCTATCTGAAAATAGTATAAGCGGGGCAAATCCGCAAATTTTCCCCGAAAAATGCCGGAGAAAATGCAAAAACCCCCTTGCCAAATGCCTATGCAGTGTGGTATAATAATCGGCGTGACATACGGGCGGTCCTCTTTCCGGAAAACTCTGACCTCATGCGGAGCCGGATACGAACGTCTATGAAGGAAGGAGGAACCAACATGAGCGAAATTATCCGTTCTATCGAAGCGAAGCAGCTGCGTACCGACATCCCCGCGATTGCCGTTGGCGATACCGTCAAGGTGATGGTGAAGGTTGTGGAAGGCAAGACGGAGCGTCTTCAGGCTTTTGAGGGCGTTGTGATTGCGAAGCGCAATGGCGGCATTCGTGAAACCTTCACGGTGCGCCGCGTGTCCTACGGCATCGGTGTGGAGCGCACGTTCCCCGTGCATTCTCCCCGTCTGGGCAGCATCACCATCATCCGTCACGGCAAGGTGCGTCGCGCCAAGCTGTACTACCTGCGTTCTCTGCAGGGTCGTGCTGCGAAGATCAAGGAAGTCAAGCGCGTCTGAGTACGGTACGGGGATGCGGGACGTCACAACCCACAGCCCTGAACTCGGAAACAGAACACAGAAGGGAAAGCGGAGCAATCTGCTTTCCCTTTTTGCGTGCGTGCGGATTTTGCATTTTCTCACGCTGGCAAGTCTAAACTTCACCCCTCCCTCATATGGTGGAGCAAGCGAAGCAGAGGAGGGACAGAAATGGAAAGCGCGACGTTTGATTTGTATCGCGATATTGCCGAGCGCACCGACGGCGACGTGTATCTGGGCGTTGTAGGGCCGGTGCGGACGGGCAAAAGCACCTTTATCACCCGCCTGATGGAATTGCTGGTGATGCCCAAAATCCCCGAAGGCGCGCGCAAAGAGCGCATTGCGGATGAGCTGCCGCAGAGCGGGTCGGGGCGCACCATCATGACGACGCAGCCGCAGTTTGTGCCAAGCGAAGCCGTCACGGTCAGCCTGAGTGACAATGCCCCTGTGCGTGTCCGGCTGGTGGACAGCGTGGGCTACATGGTGCGCGGCGCACTCGGTTCGGTGGACAAAACCGGCAGCCGCATGGTGCATACGCCGTGGTATGACCACGATATTCCCTTCGAGCAGGCGGCGGAAGTCGGCACGCGCAAGGTGATGACCGACCACGCGACCATCGGCGTCGTCGTGACGACGGACGGCACAATCGCCGAATTGCCGCGAAGCGCCTACATCGAGGCGGAAAACCGCGTCGTCAGCGAGCTGAAAGCGCTGGGCAAGCCGTTCGTCATCATCCTCAATTCCGCCGCGCCGAACAGCCCCGATGCGCAGACGCTGCGTACTGATTTGCAGGAGGCGTATGGCGTGCCGGTCATGCTGATGAGCGTGAAGGACATGCAGAGCGCGGACGTGCAGCAGGTGCTGGAATCCGTGCTGCTGGAATTTCCCGTGCGGCAGGTGCGCTTGAGCGTCCCGAAGTGGCTGGAAGCGCTGGATGAGGGGCATTATCTGGTCAAGGAGGTGCTGACGGGGCTGAAGAAGGCGGGGCAGGAGACGCACCGGATGCGCGAGACGAACCTGCTGACGCCTGCGTTCGCGTCGTGCAGCGAGTTGGACGGCGTGCAGCTGGAACAGCTTCGGCCCGGTGAGGGGCGAATCGACCTGTCGCTGACGATGAAGGACGGGATGTTCAACCGCATTCTGGGCGAGGAATGCGGCACAGAAATCCACGGCGATAAGCACCTGCTGCGGCTGATGAAGGAGCTGGTCGCGGCGAAAACGGAGTACGACCAGATCGCCGGGGCGCTGAAATCCGTGCGCGAGACGGGCTACGGGCTGGTATCGCCGACGATGGCGGAGATGACGATGGAAGCGCCGGAAATCGTGCGGCAGGGCGGGCAGTTCGGCATCCGCCTGAAAGCGCACGCCCCGTCGCTGCATCTGATTCGCGTGGATATCGAGACGGAAGTCACCCCGACCGTCGGCACGGAGGAGCAGTCCGAGGAGCTGGCGCGGCAGATGAGCAGCGAGCTGGAGAGTGACCCGCAGAAGATGTGGGCGATGTCCTTCTTCGGCAAGCCGCTGAGCGACATGGTGCGCGAGGGGCTGAACGGCAAGCTGATGCGGATGCCTGCCGACGCGCAGGAGAAGGTGCAGGAGACGCTGACACGCATCATCAACGATGGCGACGGCGGCATGATCTGCATCCTGCTCTGATCAATCCGTACAAACGTGCCAGTTTGTCCAAAAATGTTGGGAAATCAATTGACAGAAGCGGAATTTCGCGGTACAATAGATTGTAAAAAGCGCACGAGAATGCGCCGCTACAATTTGGAGATAACGAAGGGGATACGAAATTATGTTGACGCATGAAATGACCATCGCGGGGCTGAAGCGCGCGCTGCCGATTTGCCGCGTGAACGATAACCTGTATATTGGCGCGTTTGTCATCTTCGGCGATTGTGAGCTGACGATGGCGTGCGCGACGGAGCTGCTCAAGAAAGCGCCGGAATATGACTACATCATCACGGCGGAGTCGAAGGGCATTCCGCTGGCATATGAAATGGCTCGTCAGCATGGCGACAAGAAGTGGCTGCTGGCGCGCAAGGGCGCAAAGCTGTACATGCAGAATGTCGTCGGCGTGGAAGTGAAGTCCATTACGACCGCGGCAGTGCAGAAGCTCTACCTCGACGGCGCGGATGCGGCGCTGATGAAGGGCAAGCGTGTGCTGATTGTGGATGACGTGATTTCCACGGGCGAATCCCTCCACGCGCTGGAAGCGCTGGTCAATCAGGCGGGCGGCGAAATCGTGGGCCGCATGGCGATTCTGGCGGAGGGCGAAGCGCAGGCGCGCACGGACCTCATCTACCTCGAAAAGCTGCCGGTGTTCAACGCGAAGGGCGAAATCATCGGGTAAATCGCATCTGTCAAGCAGTGGTTTCAGAAGAGAATTGTTCCTTGTTCGGCGGCGTTCGTGATGCAGCGGGCGCCACTTTTTTTCGTGTATACAAAATGAAAATCCGGCGCATCCTTCCTCAAAAAGGAGGAATGCGTATGGATTACAGAACAGACTTGGCGATGGAGCGCACTGTCCGCCCCGGCGGCATGGGCGAGGGCGTGTCGGTGCACACGCAGCAGCAGGCGGGCGCGGAGGTGACGTGGGTGCGCGTGTCGTCGGAGAAGGCGGCGGAGCGGCTCGGCAAGGCGCAGGGGCTGTACTGGACGCTGACACACCCGAAATTGCCGCACATGCTGCCGGAGGAGCGGATGGACATCGCCCGCGAGGTGGCGCAGATGCTGCGGATGATGCTGCCGCCGCAGGGTGACGTGCTGGTGCTGGGGCTGGGCAATCGGCGGATGACGGCGGACGCGCTGGGCGACCGGGTGGTCAGCGGCATCCTCGTCACGCGGCACATGCAGGAGGAACGCCTGCGGAGCGTGTGCGCCGTTGCACCGGGGGTGCTGGGCATCACAGGCGTGGAGACGGCGGAGCTGGCGCTGGGGCTTGCGGAGCGCGTGAAGCCATCCGCCGTGATTGTGGTGGATGCGCTCGCAGCGATGGAAACGGCGCACATCGGCACGACGATTCAGCTGACCGACACCGGCATCCGCCCCGGCAGCGGCGTGGGCAACCACCGCAAGGGCATCACTGCCGAGACGATGCACGTTCCGGTGATTGCGGTGGGCATACCGCTCGTCGTGTACGCCTCCACCATCGTCCGCGATGCGCTGGCGGATATGATGCAGCGCGAATCAGGCGACGCACAGGCACTTGCGGAGCAGCTAGCCAGCGGCTATCCGCGCGACTTCGTGGTTACGCCGCGCAACATCGACGAGCTGGTGGCGGGGCTGGCGGACTTGCTCGCGCTGGCAATCAACAGCGCGCTGCAAACGAATCTGGAGATGGAAGAGCTGTCGCACTGCCTGCACTGACGGGCATAATTGGCATTTGTGCCGCATACAATCCACCGATGGATGAAAGGCGGTGGAGGACATGAAGGCGCTTCGGCGGATGATGGCGGGACTTGTGTGCGCGGCGCTGCTGTTCGGGCGTGCCGCGGGCGAAGCGTCGTTTGACTTTACCGACGGGATGCCGGATGTTCCCGAAACCGCCGCGCCTACGGAAAATCCCGCGCCGACTATCACACTGTCGCCCGCGTTTGAGATGACGGTCATCCGCCCGGTAGCGCAGCAGCACCACGGCGCGATTCTCATCTACCACACGCACACTTGGGAGGCGTACCGGCAGACCGACGAACGCTATCAGGAGACGGAAAAGTGGCGCACGAAGGACGAGCGCTACAACGTCGTTGCGGTGGGCGAGGCGCTGACCCGTGCGCTGACGGCGCTGGGCTATACGGTCGTGCATGACACGACGGCGTTTGAGCCGCCCAAATTGGCGGATGCTTACGCGCGTTCCCTGACAATGCTGGAGCAGCGAACGGCATCTGGCGAAACCTATGACCTCTACATCGACCTGCACCGCGACGCGATTTCGTCCACCTCCACCATCCGCCGCACTGTCAACATCGGCGGCGAGGACGCGGCACGCTTCATGGTGCTTGTCGGCAAGGGGACGACCGGCGGCTATCAGGAGATACCGGATTTCGCCGCGAACCTGCACATTGCGGAGCTGCTGACGGACAAGCTCGAAGCCCAGTGCGAGGGGCTTTCGCGTGACGTGAAGGTGCGCACGGGACGCTTCAACCAGCATATCGCGCCGCGCTGCATCCTGATTGAGTGCGGCACGAACGAGAACACGCTGGAGGAAGTTCTCTGCGGCATCCCGTACCTTGCGCAGGCGATTGCGGAAACGCTTGATGCGCTGGAGGCGGAGACAGCAATTAACAATGTGGAATGAGCAATTCGGAATGCGGAATCAAGCGTGGCGGGCGCGAATCGTCCTCCACAAAAGATTTTTCAAGGGAGAACGCCAAACACAATTTGCTATAGAAAATTGTTACGGTCGTTCATTCTATGGATTATCCCCAAAAGCTGCGGCGCCGAAGGGGTGGAGGGGGCGAGCGGAAAGCCCCCTCCTCGCCTCCGCAGAGGCAAAATCTCTGCATGACAGCGCAACGCTATGAAGAAACAGCATCGGAAATAAAGCAATCAAAAAACGCAGCCTGACACGTTCGTCAGACTGCGTTTTGCATTTATTTTACAGCTTCGCCTGCGACAGCGGATATTCATCCAGCAGCGCCTTGAAATCCGCAAAATTCCGGTTCGTGCGGTCGACCATCGGCACAACCCACAGCAGAATCGCGAAGTCCAGCGCGACAGGCAGCCCGCCCTCCATCAGGGCGGCGGCAACACGGATGAAGCGGTACATTTCCGCCCGCGCAGCCCCCGAAAGCGGCGATACCATCGCAAAAATCGGGGAGAGCACGGCGGTGATTTCCTCATCCGACGTTTTGGCGACACTCGTGGCGTCCAGCAGGGCGGTCAGCGCGGCTTGGCTGATTGGCGCGGCGTCATCCGCCGGCAGTTCCGGGATGAACGGCAGCGCGGGGAGCGGCAGAATCGGCCATTGCCCGGCGTCGTAGGCGGCGTTGCGGGTCAAACCGATGCTGCTGCGCGACAAGAGCAGCTTGTGCATTCCGGAAATCGGCGCATAGTTCGGCAAGCTCGTCAAAAGCAGCACGGGCGTTGCGTCCACGGGGCGCAGGGCAACCATCGGGCGCTGTTCAGCGGAAATCTGGTGCGCAAAGCTGCGTTCCCAGCCCATTGCGGCGGCGATGTTGCGGATCAGCGTCGCCGCGGGCGCGGGGGTGGACGACACAATACCGATGCGGTCGCTCATCGCCAGCAGGAGCAGCAGCGCAATCCCCTGATTCTTTGTCAGCGTCAGCCCGCACTTGCCGCACACAGCCGTCAGGCGTGCCAGCAGTTCGTCCAGCGTCGCCTGCTGCCCGCTCACGGGGCTCATGCGCAGCGGCTGACCCGTCAGCGGGATGTTCAGCTGCAAGTCGCCCAGCAGCTTCGAGATGGTCGCGGGGAGCGCATCGTTCTGCAGCGTGTCAATGTGCTTGAGCAGGGAATCGCGCTGCACGGTCAGGCTGTTCAGTTCGGTCTTGAGCGACGCCACCTGCGCTTCGCACGCGTCGCGGTCGCTCTCCAGCTTGCCCGTTTCCTTCTGCAGGCGGTTCGCCATGCCGGCAATAATTTCCTGCTTGAAGCCGTCCATGTCGCGGCGCGCCTTGTCCAACTGGCACAGGGCAGTCAGGCGCTCCGCCTCCAAATCCTGCAGGCGGTCGCGCAGCACGCGCTGGAGCGCGGTGATGTTGCGGTCCTTGCAAATGCGGGGCTCCAGCTTGGAGCGCAGCCCGTCCAGCGAGAGCATGAAGTCCATCAGCTGCTCGCGCGCTTCGGGCATCCGCCACGCGGCGCGGAAGGCGTTCACCGCGTCCGCCACGGGGTTGTCAATGGGGCGCATGGATGTGCCGTTGGGCAGGTTTTGCGCCGGCGGCTCGTATTTGCCAACGTACCACTGGCTGCTCACCGTCTCCTGCACGCGGTTTTTGCTCGGCTGGGGGGAGGTGCGCAGCGGCGTGCGGACGAGCGGCGTGCCGGTCAGCGGGCCGGTTTTCATCATGCTCGGCGGCATTTTCACCGGGCGCGTCTGCTGCTGATGCAGAAGGTTCGCACTGTCGGATACGCCTGTGTTCAGGCTTTGCAGCGTCTCTTCAAAATCCTTCGTTTCGTCCAGAATGTTCAGCGTTTCGCCGATGGGCAGAGATTCATCCGCCGCGTCCGCCTTTTCCGCGGGCTTCTCCGCCGCGGGTGCTTCGGGGACAGTCTGGTCTGCCGGGACGGTCTGGTCTGCCGGGACGACAGGAGCTGCCGGGTCTGCCGGGGCAGCCGCGGCACTCGGCGCAGCCGCCGGAACGGCTGCCGCATCCACCGGACGGTCAAAGCGGACGGGCTTGGGGCGCATCTGCCGCTGAATAGGCGCGGGACGCACCGCTGTGGGCGCATCCTTCAGGCAGAGAATCGTGCGCTCCACGCCGTCCGGGCAGGGCAGCGTGAACAGCATTCCTGCCATCCCGCTGCTCTTTTGCGGCTTTTCCGGGTCATTTTTGCACACAGGCCCGTACAGCACGTTGTCCGCGCGCAGATAGAACAGGGGCGTAATCGCCGTTTCCGCCACCACCGCGGCATCATCCGCCGGGGCGGAGATTACCTCATAAAAGCTGTGCGCGGGCAATTCATGCACGGTGTCGGAATAGAGGATAAACTGGTTCGGTTCCCCCTTGTCAGGGCGGAAATTCTTGTTTGTGCGGATTTTTGTAGCTTCGGCGGGCAGGTTCGCCAAGTCAACCAGACAATAATGCCCAAGGTCGCGCATCCGGCTCTTGAAGGTGTGCTGTTCGTTGCGGTCAGGGACGATGCGCAGGCAGCCTTCCACCGGAAACTGGTTCATCGCCTCTTGACGGATGTCAGCGTCCGGGGTCAGCAGAGGGCGAACGCGGAAATACGCCTGTTGGATATTGTCCTCCTCCAGATAACAGAAGAGAAGCTGATTGTCGATGCTCATAATTGCCTCCATAAATAATAGGTAATAAAATAAAAGAACA
>OMAE01000514.1_pt1 | contig 14023 bp, 14 predicted proteins | sample 1673701 | NCBI WGS metagenome assembly OMAE01 (sample SAMEA103958123, study PRJEB25191) | human gut metagenome | reverse complement strand
AGCTTTTGCAAGGCTTCCGGTCTTAAAGAGGGTAAAGCACAGTAAAACCGTATAGCCCACACAGCTCCAAATCGCCATAATCACATCTTCCTCGGTAGCGATGCCCTGCACCAGTACAGCATAAATCGCCACACAGACAATGATAAGAAATGCCTGGAATCCCAGCGCCAGCAGGGAGCGCAGATAGTTCTGGCCCATGCCGCCCCATTCCTTGCCCATCATGGCAGCCATGGGGATGGGCGCAACGGATGTCACAAGGTAAATTTCTATCATACGGCCATAAATCACGATGAAAATGCAGATATACAGCGCCCACATGGTAACGCCGATAAACATACTCTGGAACCAAAGCCCGAACAGCGGACCCAAATCCATTTCCATCAGCCGGGGTTCCATGTCCGTAAGGACAGAGGAAATATCAATGGCGGCATCCGAAGAAATGATCCCGGATGCCTGTGCCACCACGCTCTGCGCCATATCGAACACGCCCATGACGATATTCCATGTATTCGTGACAAGGAGTATGGCTGCGGCTGACTTGAACACCCACTTGAAAATCATCCAGGTGTCCACATCATGCAGGTTGTTTTTATCGGTAATCATCTGGATTAGTTCCAGCGTCATTACAATCGCCAGAATCACACCGGCGATGGGAACCATAATGGAGTTGGAGAGGTTCTGGATCATGTTGAAAATACCGCCGTTCCAGCCCTGCGGTGTTTGCCCAACCTGCACGGATATATCTCCGACCTGCTGGTTTACAGAATCGAACATCCCGGACAGGTTTCCCATAATGCCGCCTACCAGCATTTCCTTGAGCCACTCAGTAAGCGCGTCCAGCAGAAAATCCATACAGTGCGACCTCCTTTCAGCCCCTCCCGATTATTACGGGAGGGGCAAGGATTTTCCAGGGACAGTTTAGACGGTAAACAGACCGGAGAGCAGGGGTACGAGGACCATGCCGACCACGGCGACGCCAGCGCCAGCCATGAGCTGCTTCATGCCCTGCGACTTCGCGCCGGGGTTGTCGTTGCCGTAACCTTCCAGCAGGTTGATAGCGCCCCAGATACCGAGACCGGCACCGAGAGCCACCACGAGGGTCTGAAGAACGGTAATCGCGCTGTTGAAAAATGCCATAGATTTTCCTCCTTGGGCGGAGGTCTGCTCCGCCATGTTTGTTGTGTTGTTTGTGTTCCGTATCGAAAAAGAGCATCTGTCCCTATGCTTTCCGCCCATCTGTTGAATGCCTGTCCCATCATGTGTTGCCAACAGCTTCATTGCAGATGAGCAAGGCTGTATGAGTCCAAACGCTCTTGAAAATAAGAAAGAGGCTCCCACGCTGCCCGAAAATCCGGGCTGGGAACCTCAACGCTTAATCCATCTGAATCACGTCATAGACATCCTTCTTCTTGAGCCGCATCTTGTGATTCAGAAATGCTTCAATATCAAAGGTGTTCTTCTTGTCGAAGTCTGCGGTCAGTTTGAAAAGCGGATGCTTTGTCAGGTCGTATTTGTCAGAAAGAAACGGCCGGACGCCGCGTAGCTGTAAGATACATTTGCCACCATCCAGGACGGCAAGTTCATCGACAGAGGCGAGTTCATGGCCAGTCTTTTGATAATTTAGACTGTAGGACTGCTGGCTGCCACGGCTCTCCCCGGTGTTGAACATATCGATTGTTTCTTTTCCGAGGGCAGCGCTCAACTCCTTTAGAATGGTAGGTTCCGAGCCTCCCAGAAACAATCGTGCGTCCATGTTGCCGATGATGGTATCTGCATTGTCCTTATAAATCGCCTTGAGCTGGCTCTGCGCCTGAAGCACAAGACAGGCAGAAATCTCACGGCTGCGGATGGTCGCCACCAACTTTTCCAGATTGGGGATCTGCCCAATGTTGGCACACTCGTCGATTAGGCAGCGCACATGGACTGGGAGCCGCCCGCCGTACACATCATCAGCTTTCTCACACAGGAGATTGAAAAGCTGGGTGTAGACCATAGAAATCAGGAAATTGAAGGTGCTGTCCGTATCACTCATGATAAGGAATAGTGCTGACTTCTTATCTCCGAGGGTATCCAGTTGCAGCTCATCATAGGCCGTAATGTCCCGCAGCTCCTGAATATCAAATGGCGCTAATCTGGCACCACAGGAAATCAGGATAGATTTTGCGGTCTTGCCGGCGGCCAACTTGTAAAGTTTATATTGCCTCACTGCAAAGTGGTCAGGCTGCTTTTTCTCCAGTGCTTTGAACATCTGGTCTACCGGATTCTCAAAGGTCTCGTCATCCTCCCGCACCTCCATCGCATTCAGCATGGTAATGAGTGTGGCGAAATTCTGCTCCTCCTTCGGGGCAACGTAGTGGATATAGGCGATAAGCGCCGTGTACAGCAGCTTTTCTGCCTTCTCCCAGAATTGGTCTCCGCCCTTGCTCTCGCCCTGCGTGTTCGCCATCAGTGTCGTTACCAGCTTCAGGATGTCTTTCTCTCCGTGGATATAGGCGAACGGATTGTAGTGCATACTTTTCTTAAAATTGATTGTGTTGAACACCTTAATCCGATAGCCGTAATGCAAAAGGGCATTTCCGCACTCGACCAAGATACTGCCCTTGGGGTCAGTCACGACGAACGAAGTCGGATAGGTTTTGGAGGTACACTGGAGCAGATTCGGTTTCAGCCAAAACCTTGTTTTGCCGCTGCCGGAACCGCCGACGATAAGGACGTTCTTGTTTCTGGCAGTTTTCGGGTCTGCCGGACGGCTGTTCATTGTCAGCGATTCTGTCCGGGTCAGGATGACATTGTTTTCAAATACCGGGTCTGCAAACGGCTCAATATCTTTGGCTGTTCCCCAACGTGCCGAGCCGTACTCCTCATTATGGCGATACTTCTTCGCATTTTTGCTTCGGACGTAGACCACAAGACGAATCATGCCGCCGACCGCAATGCCGATACACAAATCGAACGGGTGGATGCTGGGGATGGGGTTTGAGAACGCCACCCCCAGGGCAGAGAAGAATCCGAGAATCTTTTCCCCGATTTCAGCTCCTTCTGCAATACGCCATGCCTCGCCCACATTGGTACAGATAAGCCCGATAATAAAATACGGGATGTTCAGGATAAGGAGCTTTTTCGTTTTCTGGTTCATCGCTCACGCTCCTGTTTCTTCTCACGCACCTTGCCGGGGAGGTCTTTCACAATGTCCTTCAGTGCCTCCAGCATCTTGCGGACGCTCGGACGGGTCTCCCGATGTTTCAGTTCAGAGGAATATTCTTTGAATGCTGCTGTGAGAACATCCGCATCCTTGGCCTTGAAAAAGACCATATATCTGGGTGGAACCTGCGTTACATCCTTACGGAGCGCATAATCCACTCCATAGGTGTTCAAAATCCTCTCAAAATCCCGGATGCCGGTTTGGGCTATATCAAGCTGCTGCGCACCCTGCCCCTGCCCAATCAGTTCCTCCACGGTCATTTTCCCATGCGCCGCCGCAGATGCTTTTCCGGCTTTTACTTTCGCCCGGTGCTGCATATATTTTTGGAACGCCCGCAGGAGCATCCGCCCACTGAGTTTCGTTGTGGAAATAGCCAGATTGACTGTTCTGTTTTCCACTTCCTCCTGCATGAATCCTCACCTCCTTTAGCCAGCGGGAACCGCTTCATCGCGCTGTGTCCCTGCGTTCGTAGTAGAGATTGCCCTTGGCGACAACAGCGTGACTGACAATTTTGATGTTGCCAGCTCTCTGCTCTGCCAGAGCCTTTTCGTAGCCATTCTCGCTGAGATACAGCCTCGTGCGCTTGCCTTTGTCGCCTACCGGCGATTCGTTGGTCAGCACATCAAAAATAATCATATGCCGGACATTCTCATCAAAGCGCATCAGGTCAAAATAGGAATGGCCGTCATATTCCTGCGCACCTTCCATCTTTCTGCGGCGCTCCATCAGGTCTCCGATTGTTGAACTTCTCTGCATCGTGACACCTCACATTCTGAAAGCGGGAAGGTCAGCACCGTCCGCGCAAAGCGTGACCGTATGCTCCGCAAAGTGGACAATGGCTGCCATGACTTCTTCTGCATCCAGAGAAATGCTGTCGCCGTTCTCGTCACTGGCATACACAATGACCGGCCCGATGATATAACATTCACTGCCCAGCGGCAGAAGTGTGCGGGGGTCATAAACTGCTTTCAGGCCATAGGCGCAGATGTCCGGGTCATCAATGGTAAAGCCAGAGCAGAACGTGCCACGGCTCTCCACCATGTCATAGCACTCGCTCTCTGTCATGACCTTGGGCGGCTTGCCCGGATACATGACTACCACGATGGAATCAATATCCGCATCCTCTGCACCGTTGTCGAACTCATCGTACTCGTCTGCGGTCTCATGCAGAAAATCTCCGATACTCTGCACCAGCTCCTGATAGCCGCTGCACTTGGTCACATCCTCCGCTCTGGCCGTGTCATTGTACTGCTTACCCACGGGCAGCATCAGCCTGTTGGCAGACGCAGGAGTGACATGGATGTGAATATCGCCGTAAAAGTGCGTGATAATGGGATTCATAGAAATCAGTTCTCCTTTCCTTTGTGGCAGAAAAAAAGCACCTGTGCGGTGCTTCATCTGGTCTGGTCTCGTTCTCTCCGGCGCTGGTACTGCTCCAGCAGCCGCAAAATAGTATCGCTCATCTGTTTCGGTGTATAGGACTTAGGGAAAAAACGCTTGATGTCACTGGTTTTGAAAGAAATCTGCCCAAGGTCATCCTTTTTCACTTCGTCCATGACATCGCACATAGCATCAAGAGAACAGCCGCCCTCCTGACTGAGCTTCTTCATCCGCTGCGCTTGGGACAGGGAAGGGGCGGCTTGGGCATAATCCATTGCCTCGATAAAATCCTTCTGCTCCTGCGGCTTGAGATAGGAAAGCTCCACTGCCGGATTAAAGGCGATTTTCTTCTCATCCACCATGTCCAGCACTTCCGGGATAAGATTGGTCAGACGCACATAGCGGCGCACCGTGTCCCCGCTTACCCCTGCATCTTTTCCCACCTCGTCATCCGCCCGGAACTTCGCCGCAACTTGCGGCGAAGTTAAATCCGTCCGCTGTCCTTGATGCCGGATAGCGTCCATTTTCATCTTGTAGGCATAAGCGCGTTCGCTGGGCAGGATATGCTCCCGCTGCAAATTGCTGTCTACCATCGTGATAACGGCGGTATCGTCGTCCATCTCCCGGACAATACAGGGAACTGCATCCATGCCGGACAGCTCCGCAGCATGATGGCGTCGATGGCCGGAAATGATTTCATAGCCCCCGTCCGGGTCAGGACGCACCAGCAGGGGTGTGGTAATGCCATACTCCCGGATGCTTTCTACGGTCTTTTCCATTTCCTCATCGTCGCGCACCTGAAACGGGTGGCCTTCAAATTCGTGCAGCTCCCCGATGGGAATTCTCTGCACCTGTTCTACGACTTCATTCGCCATTTACTGAAACAACACCTCCTTCACAAATTCCTGCTTTGTCTTGCCGATAGCTGTCCTGCGGTCACACCCGGCGACATGAACCGGCGTACACATCTCCAGAACTCGGCTGAAAATCCGGGCATGGGCAACATCTGTGGCGTTTCGGATGGCGTCAATCGTGAGATTGGTTGTGATAAGCAGCGGCAGCCCGGATTTATAGCGCTCGTCCACGACAGCATAAACCTGCTCCAGAGCATACTCCGTGCTGCGCTCAATACCCAGGTCATCAATCACAAGGAGAGGGAACTGCGAAAACGAGGCGATATACCGATACCTTTCCTCTGAATACATCCCACCCATCTGATTCAGGATTTTAGAGAAGTTTGTCATCAGCACCGGCGTTCCCTGCTCTATCAGCGCATTGGCAATACACGCGGCCAGAAACGATTTCCCGGTTCCTACATCTCCCCAGAAAAGCAAGCCCAGATTTTGCTCTCTGACCTTTTTCCAGTTCTCCACATAATTCTTTGCCATGCGGATATAGCGATTATCCTCCGCATCTGCGAATGTCCAATCCAGCAGATGTCTCTCTTGAATCCCGTTGGCCTTGAGCCTTTGGATATACATTCGGCGTTCTGCTTCCTCTGCCCGGCGCTTCTCTGCCTCCCGCGCCTCTTTCTGACACTGGCAGATGCAGGGGAAGATACACTCACGTTCCTGAACCTTAACCCGGCACTGTCTGGGCGTGTGGCACTTGGAGCAATGGAGAAGCCCATCCTCGCCCAGATACTCGTCATCTTTTGGCTCTGTCCTTGTTGCCAGTTTATCCAGAAAACCGTCCAGAACATGATTCATAGGCTGTCTCCCTCCTTAAACCGATAGTTTTCGTGGCTGTAGCTCCGTCCACCCGATTCCGAAGCATCTTTCCTTGCCCAACTGCGGATGGTAGCCAGATGATTGCGGTACGTCTTTCCCGTAGAAGCCATATACTCAGAGAGCCTTTTCAATCGGCGCTCCCAGTCAGCAGGGAACTCCGATTGCAGCTTCTCCATGTCCTCATCGGAGAGCAGAACATTCTGGTACTGCCCATAGCGGTGGCGTGGAGGCTTTCTCCCATCCCCATCAGTATTTGATTCTTTCGTACTTGATTCTTTAGTTATTATTTGTGCCTCAGAATCCGGCGGCGGATTTCCCGTAGCCGGATTATCCGTGACCGGGTTTACCGCTGCCGGGTTATCCGTTGGCGGGTTTTCGGGACACGGTTGAGGCTTCTCGTAAATCCAATACTCAATACCGCTCAACGTGCCATCCGGCAACCGGCTCTGTTTCCGAATCAAATAGCCACGCTTCTCAAGTTCCCGCAAAGTAGCAGTGATGCAGCCACGCCCTTCTAAGCAGATTTCGGCAAGCCCCTTAACGCTGTACCGCCATTCATCTGGAAGGCTCAGGAGCATCGACTGGAGACCTTTCCCCTTCAAGCTCAGTGCCTTGTCTCTCAGGTGGTAATTGCTCATGGTCGTGTAGTTGGCGTTTTTTACTACCCGAAAGACTGGCATGGAAACCACCTCCAATCTGGCCGCCTCCGTGTCACTCCGTCTCCCAGATAATCTCCGGCACCCGGCTCATGAAGTGCGCTTTGCCGGTGGCAGTGAACAGCGTGTACTGTCCGTACTCGGCACTGTTGCGCTTGTGGAAATCCCGGACGATGAAGAAGCCTTTGTTGTAGTAGTAGGCGTAGGGCATCAGCTTCCCCGAGGGAGCGCGGTACAGGTAGCGGTGGCGCATCAGATACTTGGTAAACCGTTTCTCAGGAACGCCCAGCTCCTTGGCCGTAGCTCTGATGTTGGTGCATTCCATCGGATTCACGAAAGTGTCGTAATACTTGGCCTTGGGCAGAGCCGCCTGAAGCTCGAACTTGAGCCTCTCATTCTCCAGAGCCTCATGGACATACTCCATGACCAGCAGATGCGCCTGCGTAGGGTCAGCCAGCAGACGGCGGAGCGTCTCGTCAGTGAAGTACGCCCCATGCTGCCGGATAGCGGGAAGCACCTCGCTGGTAATCCAGCGTTTGAACTGCTTGGCAGTGGGGAGCTTGCTGGAGAGGATGAGGGCATACAGGCCGGATTCGTTGATGACAGTCTTGTTGGGATTGCCCTGAATACCGTCACGAATCGTTACGGTATTCCTGTCCACTTCATCAACGTGGTCGGCCAGAGCCTTCCTCGGATTACTGTACCCCAGCGCAGCAGCCACATCGCTACCTACGAACCAAGGCTTGCCGTCTATGACGGTGGTGCGGATGGAGCCGAACTGCTCATTGGTAAACTTCTGAATCTCGTTATTCATTTTGACCTCCTGTTTCTGTAGTAAGTGGAAATGAAAAAAGGCGTGTACCCAGCCCCGGAGAATGGGGCAGATACACGCCTATGTATTTGCCGAGAAACAGAAGAAGGCGTCCATCGACTTGCTGACATCAATGAACGCCTTGCTCTTACAGTATTCAGTTACCTCCTTTGCTCTCAGAGTGGTGTTTTGCCGGAATTTCCTGAAAAACACCCTATAAACGAAAAAATAGGACTAAAGCGACGCCCGTTTTGGCGGGTTTTGCTTTAGTCCTATTATAGCAGTGGCATCCGTGAAATGGACAATGTTTGTAAAGCCCTGCCGTGCGGCGAACTCCTCCAACATAGCCTTTTGATTGGAAATGGAATTGCTCTCACGCTGTTGGTCATCATCTTTGCCAAAGTCATCACGGCTCAGTCGTTCGTACAGAGCTGTGATTTTCTCGTTTTTTCTCATAACTTGCGCTCCTTTCTTCGGTTTTAGGTTGTGTGTTCTAAGAGACTTCCCAACCGCTTGATTAAGAAGTCTTTTAGAGCATACAACACCCGCCGCCAATTTATATTTTCGGTACTGCTTCACCGCGAAATGGTCGGGGTCGCGTTCTTCCAAGTCGGCAAACAGCAAATCGACGGGGCTTTGATATTCCTCGTCGTCCTCGCGGGCTTCGCTGGCGTTGATAAGTTCCAACAGGGTAATAAAGTTCATTTCCTCGGCGGGGGCTTCGTACCAGATGTAGCCCACCAACGCGCAATACAAAAGCCGTTCTGCCTTTACCCAAAAATCCTCCGCGCTTTTTTCTCCCTCACCTTTGGTATTCGCTATCAACGTATTTACCAGCTTCAAAATATCTTTCTCGCTGCGGATATACACAAAGGGGTTGTAGTGCATAGATTTTTTGAAGTTAATCGTATTCAGTACCTTAATGCGGTAGCCCGCCCGTTGCAGCAGCTTCCCGCACTCAATCAAAACCGTACCTTTCGGGTCGGTTAAGACGTAAGAGGAATGAAGCTGCATTAGATTAGGTTTGACAAAAAATCTTGTTTTTCCGCTGCCGCTGCCGCCGATCACGACGACGTTCTTATTTCTCGCGTACTTCGGCTGCTTCGGGCGGCTGTTCATGGTAAGCCGTTCCGTCTGCGTCAAAATGATGTTGTTTTGGAAATCCGGGTCTATGTAGGGCTTTATATCTTCGGCGTTTCCCCATGAAGCGTTTTGTCAAGTGTTTTTTTGAGTTATTGACGCAAATTATCGTGAAAGTGCGAAAGTGCAAAGCGCAAAGGGTCTGCGTTTTGCACTTTCAGCTTGCGGGTTCGGGTGGCTGCTTCTTCTTGATGAAGTTGTACCATTGACCGCCGACACGCCTTGCGCCTAAAATGCCGCCCATGTTGCGCTTGGCGTTCTGTACCGTCCTTTCGGATATTCCGGCTTCGGCTGCGGCTTTTACAATGTCCTCACTGGCAAGCTCTTTCCCGTCTGCAAGCAGGTCAAGTATCAGCCGTTCCGCCTGTTCGGTCTTGGTGGCGGTGTTGCCGCCCGCGCCGGACAGCAGCTCGTCGGCGGTGATGTCGTATTCGCCTATCCACGAAAAGCCCGTTTCCGGGTCAAGGCAAAAGGCAACGGGCTTGCCCTCCGGCGCAAGGGAAGATTTGTCATGGACGATAACGCGCACATTCGGTTCTCGCTTCACGCGCCCGATCAGCAGGACGCTCCTTGCTGCGGCGCGGAAGTCGATAGAACCTAAGCCCCGGTATGCGCTCTGCCCTCCGGCAGCTTTGTTGAGATGTCCGATAAGGATAACGGCGCACCCGGTACGCTCGGCAACATCGGCAAGGCGGCGGAACATGGGGCGCACTTCGTTTGCCCGGTTCATGTCGGTTTTTTCGCCCATGTACGCCTGTATGGGGTCAAGGATAATCAGACGCGCTCCGTTCTGCGTGATTGCCTTTTCTATGCGCTCATCGGAGAGGGTAAGCTCCCGCTTGGCTTCATCAATCACAAGCACCCGGTCAAGGTCTGCGGCGGCTTCTATCAAGCGTGGCTTGACGGTATCGCCCAGCCCGTCCTCGGCGGTCTGGTAAATCACTTGGAATGGCGGCAAGGGCTTCATTCCCGGCAGCGTTCCCCCGGTGGTGCAGGCGGCGGCAAGGCGTAGGGCAAAAGTGGTCTTGCCCTCGCCGGGATTGCCCTGCACAATGGTTACTTTCCCAAAGGGAATATACGGCTCCCATAGCCATTCAACGGTCTGTGTGTCAACCTCGCTCATGCGGATAATCTCAACGGTTTCTTCCTGCGGCGGCTCTTTCAAGCCGTAAATCGCTTCCCGGATATACTTCCCGTCCGCGATTTCTGCCCGGTGCTGCAATACCTCGTTCCAGTCTTTGAAAAGGGGAATAAGACGGTGGACGGTCAAGCCCTCCGGCATAAGCCCCACAAGGCGGCTGCAAGCGTCGTTTCCGGCTTGGTCGCTGTCAAGGCAGAGGTACACGGTCTTGATATTCATACGGTCAGAGAGGAAGCGTAAAAGTGCTTTCTCGCCAATGCCACCCAACGCCAAATAGCTTTGCTTCTGCCAATCCTTTTTGAACAGACATAGGAAAGATAAGAGGTCTATCGGGGCTTCAAAAACAAACAATCTTTCGCCCTCGCCCCGGTAGCAGAAGTTAAAGGCTTTGTCGCTGCCTTTCACATCAAGCCGGAAGCTCCCGGCTGTGCCGCGCTGGTGGGCGTAGCGTGGTACTCCGTCCTCGTCCCGCCCTACGAATACGGCGTTATGGTGGGCGGCTTCCTCGTAAATATCCCCGGTGGCAAAGAAAAAGCCCGTCACATCTTCATCAATGCGGCGGGCGGCTGTGAGGTAGTTCCTCGCTGTTCGGTTGTCGGTGTTCCGGGGTGGTAGCCGGAAGTTGGAGAGGGGCGCGGGGCTTGGTCTGTCCGGCGGTAGGGCGGCTCCTTTCTCGCCTGTGAGAAGTTCAACAGCTTCGGTAAAGCTCTTGCTGAAAAACTCCATGACAAAATCAACGGGGCCGCCGCCTTTGCTCTGGCTGTGGCGATACCATTTGTTTCCCCGGACGGTCAGGCTGTCGTGCCGCTTCCAGCGGTATTCATTCCCGGCGCGGGTAAGCTGCTCGCCCTGTGATTGCAGGAACGAAACAAGGTCGGCTTGGTTCGCCCGGTCTATCTGTTCTTGAGTGTAGTACAAAAATCTCAACTCCTTTCATCGTTCTAAGTCGTGCCGCTTGGCGCGGGTCTGCTCCGGCTGGTCGGCTTTCAGCGCAATATCCACGCACTTGCGGATATTGTGAAGCTCGGCAACCTCGGCGCGGGTTTCTTTCAGCTTGGTATATTCCGCTGTTCTCTGCCCGCTGAGAGTGGCGTACTCTTTTTCCCATTCAGAGATAGGCAAACTCTTTGTCCCTTTCGGCAAGTTCGCGTGGAGATAGCGGCTCGCTGCGTTCCATAGCGTAAGCTCGGCGCGGTGGGCTTCCTCGTACTTGTCGCGCTTGCTCGTCCAGCCATTTTTCAGCTTTTTCAGTTCGTCGTGAATGGGCTTGTACTCGGTGTAGTTCTTCCCGTATTCAATCAGCTTTTGCAATTCTTTCATGCGCTTCTCGGCGGTTTTCATGCCCTCCCGGATAGCGTCGGCTTGGTCGCTGACAGAGGAAAGGGCTGCGTCCAGCTCGTCAAGGGTGGAGATACCATGCCCGGAAAGATAGTTGACCGCCGCCGCTACGGTTTTCAGTTCGTCGGCTGCGTGCTGCCTTTGCCAACTCTGCGAATACTTCCGGCTCTTTTCTCTCTGAACGCTCAAATACTTCATCAGCAGATTTGCAAGGTTGGGAGATTGCGGCGGCTGTTCCGGGGCGGTTTCCCGCGCTTTGAACAGGTCGGCAATCCATTCCTTGAGCTTCCCAATCTGCGCCCGGATTTCCCGGATAAGGCGGTTTGCCTTTTGGATATTTCGGTTCAGTTCGCCTTTCTCGGTGGCGATGCCTTTCTTCTCCATCTGGCAAGCCGCCACGCCCATGTGGACGGTGGGTATTTCGTCTATGCCGCGCTCGGCGTTGCTGCGGTGGTCGATACGCTCCGGGCTTCCGTTTCTCTCCAAAAAGTCGTTGGTAAAGTCAGCCCACGCCTTGCGCCACAAGAGGGTGTTGTCCTTGTCGTTCCAGCCTGTAAGGTCAATTTTGTGCGTCTTGTATCTGCCGCTTGGCAAGCGGATACGCTCACCGTTTTCATCAAGGTCATATTCCTTTTTGGATTTCGCCGCCCATGCTCCGCGCTCGTCAAGTGGTCGCATAGTCAGCATGATATGACAATGGGGGTTGCCGCTGTTGGTGTCGTGAATGGCAAAATCCACACACATTCCTCTGGAAACAAATTGAGAGGAACAGTATTCCCGGACAAGCCGGATCTGTTCCTCTCTGGATAATTCTATGGGGAGCGCCGCGTCAATCTCTCTGGCAAGCTGGGCGTTCCCGGCTTTCTCGTAAAGCTCCACGCTGTTCCACAAGGTTGAACGGTCAGAGAAAGAGGGTGGCGCGTGGGGCGGCAGCATGATTTCTGTATGGACAACGCCGCCTTTGCGGGTGTAGTCATGGGTCATTCCGTCCCATTCGTTTGTCAGCTTTTCGCCGCTTCGGTAGGCGGCTGCGGCAACGGCTGATTTGCCTTTTCCTCGGCTCACAATGCCGATGTTCCAATGGTAAATGGCTATGGGTATCACCTCCCGGATAGGATAATAAAACCCGCAAAAATGGTACAGACGCCAACGGCGGGTGTACTGTTTTTGTGGGTGTGCAGGGATAGCCGCGAAGCGGCGCAAGGGGTGCAGCCCCTTGTTGCGGCAAAGCCGCCATATCGGAGCGCGGGGAAAGCTCCCTGTGCGGAGATAAGCCCTCGGCAGAGCGCACACGCCCGCAAGGGTGTATAAGTGCGCCCTTAGTTCCTAAGGGATTTTCAGCTTGTCGCTCCCTCGGCTCGTTTTTTCAGATATTCCCGCGCTGGCTCACTCGTCAAGGCAAGCCGGAGAAGTGCTGTGGCTTCCTCGTCGGTCATGTTCTTTGCTTCCGGCACAACGCTTTCAAAGACCGCGCCCCGGACAATAAGGCGGTGGCTGCGCGTTCTGCGTTCCTCTTTGGATAGCTTCTGACGCAACATCTTTTCCCGGTTCTCAAACTGCCGGATTTTCTTCTTTCCGTCCTCAATCTCGGCTTGCAATTCCTCGCGGGTTTTCTCTCTCGGTTTCGTCATGGGTGGTCGCTCCTTTCTGTCCGTAGACATAGAAAAAGGACAGTCGATTTGCTCGGCTGTCCTGATGGTAGTATTAAATTTTCATGGGGTTATCCGTTGAAAGAACTTAGGTCAAGCGCACCATTATTTATCAGCTCTTGGATAATGGTAGCCAAATCGTTTTTCCCTACACGTTCGCTCAGCCGTTCCTGTGTCAATGCATATTGTTCCAATAAATGTTGATAAGCCAGTGCAATCTCCAATGAATTCAAATCTTCACGCTGAATATTTTCAATCAACGCCATTTCCATTACATTCTCGTCATCGGCTGTGCGGATGTATGCCGGAATAGATTTAAGTCCTGCCTGTATGGAGGCGCGGTAACGACGTTCTCCGGCTATGATCTGGTAAGAGTCTTCACTCAGTTGACGCAACGTAATGGGTTGGATGATACCAATTTCGGCAATAGAGTCAGCCAACTCCTGTAACGCCACCGGATCAAATTCACGGCGCGGTTGGTTAGGGTTGACGGATATTTTGCTCAGTTCTATCTCATTGATAGAAGATGAGCCGGCTGTCTTTACTTCTTCAGTCGAGATCAGTGCGTCAAGCCCGCGTCCTAAAGCAAATTTCTTCTGTACTGCCATTGTTTACTTACTGTTACGTGTTATAATTTCTTGTGCCAATGCCAAATGATTCTTGGCTCCGGTAGAGTCGGCATCATACAATATTGCAGGAATGCCGTGGCTGGGAGCTTCGCTCAGTTTGACGTTACGCTGTATAATTGTCTTGAATACCAATTCTTGAAAATGGCGTTTCACTTCATCATAAATCTGGTTGGCCAGACGCAGACGTGAATCGAACATTGTCAGCAGGAAGCCTTCTATTTCCAGTGAAGGATTCAGTTTCGATTTAATAATCTTAATGGTATTCAGCAATTTGCTGATGCCCTCTAATGCAAAATATTCGCATTGAACAGGGATAATCACTGAATCGGCTGCTGTCAGCGCATTGA
>OMAE01000481.1_pt1 | contig 14487 bp, 10 predicted proteins | sample 1673701 | NCBI WGS metagenome assembly OMAE01 (sample SAMEA103958123, study PRJEB25191) | human gut metagenome | reverse complement strand
GCTCCTCGCCGTAACGGAGAGAGAGCAGGTTTTGACCCTGCACATCCAGCCCCGCAATGGCTCTCCGCAGATTTTCAAGCCGGAGGTTCCTAAGCGCCGCATCCTCCATGGGACTGCCTTCGTACAGGGGGTCAGAATGCCCTATGGGGCCCATGAATGCCTGAGACCACACCGGGGTGTGGACCTCACCGGAAGGCTGCGAGATTAGGCTTTCGCCTAAGAATAATATATATGCACCGGGAGATGTTAAGTCGGGGCGAATGACGGAGGTTTTCTCCATTGCAATATGTCATATCCTGTGCTATAATGCACTCGAACTGAATAACGGGGCAGCGTGAGCCGGGTTTATCCCGGCGGCGGAATGGGGTGAGAGGCCCCGCGAGACGGTCACTGTGATGCCGATTTATTCGGCTAAGCCAGATACGCAAGGCGCTGCTCCCGGGCCGCTGCCAGTACCGGGGCCAAAGTTGTTGCGAAATTGCTTCACCCGGCTGCCTATGGCGGCTGGGTGATTTTTTGCTGCCAGGCACCATGGTGCCTCATGCTTTCCATGGAAAGCATGATAGCCATTTCAAGCCGCCGGGGCGGGGGAGGACGGCAGACCTTTCCCGTCCCGCTTTCCAGAAAAATTTTTGCGCTATTTGTCGTTCCTTTCTTTTTCCCGAGACCCGGGCCGTGCTGTAGAGGGCGCGGCCCGGGGGGAGGGAAACAGGGGAAGTGGGATATGGGATATTACGGATTGTCACGGGCGCGGTGCGCCCTCGCAATGACAAAAAGTGTGTGATTGCTTCGGCATTTACATAAATAAAAAGAATGAAAGGAAAAAGAAATGAAAAAGAGAATCATTTCTCTGCTGCTGGCGCTTATCATGGCGCTGTCACTGCTTCCCGTGAGCGTGCTGGCAGCGGACGACCACACAGGTCAGGTCCATGTGACGGTGGAAAACACCACCTGGGCCAAGGCCGACGGCGCACCCTGGGAGGGGACGCTGGTGGACGAGTGGGTCACCCTCCAGGCTGACTCCTCCATGATGAGCTGCATCGTGGACGCGCTGACGGCCAAGGGCTATACCCAGACCGGCGCGGACACCGGCTACATCAGCGAAATCAACGGCATCAAGGAGAAGGACGCGTCGAAGGATTCCGGTTGGATGGGCACGCTCAACGACTGGTTTACCAGCGAGGGCTTCGCCAACTACACCGTGGCCAACGGCAAGCTGAAATCCGGCGATGAGATCGCCGTGCAGCACACCTGCAATCTGGGCGCGGACATCGGCGGCTCCTTCGACACCAGCGACAAGAGCCTCAAGGCCATCGCCCTCAGCGCAGGTGAGCTGACCCCCGCCTTTTCCTCCGGCGTGCATGACTACACCATGATTCTGCCCGAGAGCGTCACCGCCCTCACCGTCACCCCCACCGCCAGCAACAAGCAGAATCGCGTCCGCATCTATGTGGGCGGCACGGAGTATGGCCGCAAGGATGCCATTCCCGTTCAGGTGGGCACCGTCATCACCCTGAAGGTGGGCAATGACGGCGATGCCGCCCCGGAGACCTACACCATCGCCCTCCAGGCGGCGGGCACCCTCCTCTCCGGCGACAATGTATCCCTCACCTCCATTCATCAGGACGGCTCCGCCGGTACCAAAGTGGCCCTGACCTTTGACAAGGAAACCGCCGCCTTCACCGGCAAGCTGGCAAACTATACCCATCTCAAGCAGTATAACGACGGCGGCTTCACCGTGACGCTCTCCGACCTGCCCGCAGGGGCCACCGCCCAGCTCAAGAGCAGCGACGGCAAGGTCCTGGCGGACTTTGAAAACGGCGCGGCTTCCACCCCGGCGAATCAGTTCACCGGCAGCGGCTCGGCCTATTTCTACATCGCCGTCACCGCCCAGGGCCGCACGGAGAATTACAAGCTGACCCTCACCAAGCCCGGCGACTACTACTGGTGGAAATTTATTTTCAGTGGTACCCCCGATTTCGACGAGGAAAATGTATTCTACGGCTATCCCGAGGGTACTCTGTTCCAGACAGATGAAAACGGCAATCCCACAGGCGAGACCGGCTATGCCAAGGGCTGCTGGAATTATACCGTGTATGTTTCCCCTGCGGTGGGCAGCTTCGGTGTTTCGTATTTTATGAACGTAATGGGCAATTCGGGCCTGAAAACATTAAAATCGAAGATTTTAGTGGACGGTGAGGTTCATATTGCCGAGCGGAAGGCACTTGTACCTGTCATGCAGGCGTTTGCCAAAAAACCTGTTCCCTTGAAAAAGGATAAAACGGTAATCGAATTCGTTGGCACCAGCAGTAAGGATGAGAAAATCGAGATCCACACCACTGTTACGGTGATTGTGGTCAAGACTACTCCGGCGGAGCTGACCGATTTTATCAGCGCTCTGCCGAGCACCGATAATCTGACGTATTCCGAGCACTACAAGATCGTCATGAGCTATCAGCGCGCTTATAACAGATTTACCGACGAGGAAAAGGCACAGCTGTCCGCCGAGACGGTGAAAAAGCTGCAGGATTCCGTGGCCCGGGTGGAGGAGCTGAAAAAGCGTCACGAGGACGGCATTCAGAACTGGATCGACCTGGTGAACACCTTTGCCGGGAAAGTGACCGCAGAAAACTATGCCCAGTATTACGACACCGTGCAGAAGGCCCAGGTGAAGTATCTGGAGCTGTCCGACGCACAGCGTGCGGAGTTTTCGTACATTAACTCTGCGGAAAACGCCGCAGTCATGACGGCCTACAAGGCTGCGTACCGCACCGTCAACGAGCAGTCCATTCTGGACGGCAGCTCCATCGGCAAGCCCACGGAGTATTACGACGACTTCATGATGTCGGCCAACCACTATAATCTGGACCTGGGGCATGAGGATACCTATTATCCCGCCGTGTTCCGGGAGATCTGGACGAACCGTCCGACTTCTCTCTATCCGGCTTACGCAGGTGAAAAAGGTCTGCCCTATACGCTGCCCGGCATCCTGAAGTTCGACATCAAGGACGACAGCATCTTCGAGATCAAGGAAGTGGAGGATGTCTATAAGGACGGTGGCCTGAGCAGCTTTGGCAATACTCCGGCTATGAAGTACTATCTGGTGCCCAAGAAGGCGGGCACCACCACCTTTACCGTTACCTTTACGGACAAGGAGGGCAATTTCTATGGTCAGATCCCGGAGATTCCCGTCCATGTCAATAGTCCCGAGGAGACGGCTATCCAGGATCTGAACAAGAATCTGACGAACTTCACTTCTCTGAGCAACACCAGCAAATACGACAACTGGACCTATGACTACGGCACCCAGGGCGCGCCCTTTACCTTTAAGGTGAGCGGCACCAACGCCAAGGTCAGCGTCTATAACTACCTCCAGTACAACAAAGACGGCACCCCTGTCAAGACCGACTACACCCCCGATGAAAGCGGCAACGTGACCATCCTCCTCAAGGACGGCTACAATGGCATCGAGGTCACCGCCGACTACCAGGGCCACACTGTCACCCAGGTATACTCCCTCAAGGGCAAGGTCACCCGCTATGTGCAGGAGAACATCTCCCGCCCCGGCGAGGCCCTGCGCACCGGCGATACGGCGGGTATCTGGATCATCGGGCGGCCTACCAATATCCACAAGATCCTCCGTATTTATAACCCTGCGACCACGACGGTGTTCTATACGGATATGCCTCTGCAGAGCGTAGTAAATACAGACAACCAGCACGATATTTACCGTACTGATGAAAATGGTGCGGAAAAACAGGTATCTTATCAGCCCCGCATTGCGGCCTATCTGACGGAATCCGGCACGATCACCCTCACCAAGGGCAGTTCCGATAGCCGGGGCTACGGTTCCAATCCCGGCAGCGAGGGCGATCAGGGCAACACCGGCGGCATCGCCGATTCCACCCGCTATGGCTTCGGCATGCTGGCAGATATTACGCTGCAGGTGGAGGAGAACCCCAACTTCAAGCTGGAGCCCAAGTATGAGACCGTGGCCGAGAACGGCGGGCAGGTCAAGGCTGGAGACAAGCTCACCATCTCCATCCCCACGCTGCCCATCGAGCAGCTGGCCCAGGACTATAAGCTGCAGTACTGCCTGCTGAACTACTCCACCAATATTCCCGGTGCGGAGTACATTTTCTCCAAGTGGTCCAAGGGCGGCGACTCCTGGGCGGGCGAGGGCACTACCCCCGTCGGCCCCGAGGTGGCGCTCAAGAGCATCACTTTCACCGTGCCCAAGACCACCCCGGCGGGCACCTACAGAATTTACGGCGGCTATCTGGATGTTACCCACAGAAGCGGCGGATACGAATGGCTGGATAAGTATGCGAAGTTCTATCGGATGGAGATCAGCGACCTGACCATCACCGTTTTGAAGGGCGACATCGAGACCGTGGAGGACCTTATTGACGCCATCGGCGCCGATGTCACCCTGAATAGCGAGGCCGCCATCAACGCCGCCAAGTCTGCCTACGACGCCCTTTCCGACGAGGACAAGGCCCTGGTGGATGCCGACAAGGTGGACGCCCTGAACGCCGCGATTATCAAGCTCAACCGGCTCAAGCACGCGGACCTCATGGCAAACCTGGACACCATCTACAAGACCACCGGCGAATTCATCCAGGGCCTGGGCACCCCCACGGTGAGCTCCACCGGCGGCGAGTGGATGGTCATCGGCCTGGCCCGCAGCGGCCGCACCGTGCCCGCCGGGTACTATGACAATGTGGTGGAGTATGTGAAGGCCAAGGCTGACGCCAATGAGCGTCTGCACCGGGCGAAGGTCACCGACAACGCCCGGGTGATCCTGGCCCTGACGGCCATCGGCAAGGATGTCACCAATGTGGGCGGCCACAATCTGCTGAAGGGCCTGGATAACATGGCCTATGTGCAGAAGCAGGGCATCAACGGCCCCATTTTCACCCTTATTGCCCTGGATAGCCACAATTACCCCACCATGGGCGATGTGACCCGGGAGAAGCTGATTCAGGTGATCCTGGACGCCCAGCTTCCCGACGGCGGCTGGAACCTGAGCGGCGAGAACGCCGACCCCGACATGACCGCTATGGCCATCCAGGCCCTGGCCCCCTACTATAAGACCAACGAGACCGTGAAAGCCGCTGTGGATAAGGCCTTGGAGGCCCTTTCCGCCCTGCAGCGCACTGACGGCGGCTTTGGCAGCTGGGGCACCGTGAACAGCGAGTCCTGCGCTCAGGTCATCGTAGCTCTCACCGCTTTGGGTATCGATCCCATCGCGGACAGCCGCTTTGTGAAGAACGGCCTCACCGTCCTGGATGCCCTTTCCAGCTTCTATGTCACCGGCGGCGGCTTCCGGCACACCGCTGGCGGCGACTTGGACGGCATGGCCACCGAGCAGGGCTACTACGCCCTGGCGGCCTACTACCGCTTCGCAAACGCCCAGACCCGGCTCTATGACATGACCGATGTGACCATTCAGACCGGCGGCAGCAATACCCCCGCCACCGGCGATACCGGCGTGCTGGTTTGGATCATCGCCCTGCCTGTGGCGGCCTTGGCCGCAGCCTTCGTCCTCAAGCGCAAGGAGCGGGAGGCGTAAGCCAAAAAGAAAAAACCTAAGCGGCAAAATAAAACAGCACCCCCGGGGCCTCTTGCATGACAAGAGACCCCGGGGGTTTTGATTTGCAGATACAGCAGCTCACTTTTGAGCGTTCCGCAAAAATTTTCCCCGGGCAAAGAAGGTGAAAGGCCCCGGGGGCGCCCGAAGCCTTTCACCTTATCCCATATTCAACTCAGCAGGGCGGCCAGGAGGGTCAGGACGGCTACGGCGGCCCAGAAAAGGAGCTTCTGCCGCAGCATACGCCGGACGTCCACGGACGTGTTACTCCGCCAGCTTCCGGCCCATGGCCTGGCAGGCGGCCAGCACATCGTCGTCGGGAGCCTCGCAGCAGGTGATGCTTTCGCACACCAGGCTGATGCCCGCATCGTCGCAGTCCTTCTCCCAGCTGCGCATCCATTCGCCGTCGCCCCAGCCGTAGGAGCCGAACAGGCCCACAGACTTGCCGCCCAGCTGGTTCTTGATGCTGTCGAACATGGGCTGGAACTCCATCTCCTCCAGTACCTCGCTGCCCATGGCGGGGCAGCCCATGGCCACGGAGGACACACCGGACAGGGAGGCGGCGGTCACCTGGTCGGGAGTCAGCAGGGAGGCGTCGGCCCCGGCGGCCTTCATGCCCTCCAGAACGGCGTTGGCCATGGCCTCGGTGTTGCCGGTGCCGCTCCAATAGATCACAAGCGTCTTTTTCATAAATATACTTCCTTTCAAAAATATGTTTCAAAATATGCCAATGGTTTGTCAAACGGCCACTGCCAGCTGCTCCAGCCGGTAGCCGGTCTGCCACAGGGCGCAGTAGCGCTGGGTGCAGCGGCGGAAGCGGTCGAACAGAAGCTGAGCCTGCTGCTCGTCGCCGTATACCTTCCACAGCCCGGCGCACTTGAAGTCCTCGGCCCGGTGGTCGATGAACCCCTGCACATCCTCCGGCGGGTAGCTGAGGAACAGCCCCACCTCGTGGGGAAATTCCTCCTCCGTGCGCAGCCGCTGCACCAGCCGCGCCACACACTGTCCGCAGCTGCCGCAGGGGTAGCCCGCCTGCCGCAGCAGGCGGCAGGACAGATCGTCGTCCAGATCCCGGCGCAGGGCCTGGGGCCGGTACAGATACAGCAGCGCCCTTCCCTGGCCCAGCCGCATGGGCAGCAGGCACAGCCCCCGGGGCACCAGCACCCGGTTCATTCGCCGGATGTCCGCCAGCAGCTGCTGACGGGAGTCATAGGGGCAGGGAAACAGACTGCCGGTCTTGATGCCGGCCAGAGTGGGCGCGCACTGGCGCACCACCGTCTCCTCCGCCGGTCTCATCCTGCGTGCTTCTCCAGAATTCCCCGCAGAGCGGACAGGGAACTGGTGTGGCAGCGCTCGATGATGGTGTTCTGGCCCTTCAGCTGGCTGAGGGCCCCCTGCACCATCTTGTGGGACATGGTGCCGGTGAAAAAAATCATCAGGTCGGGGCTGCCCAGCTTGTTCCGCAGGCCCCCGGCAGGCTTGGTGAATACCTTGGCCTGGCACCGGTACGTCTGACAGAGCTCCTTATACCGCCGCTCCATACACTCGTTTCCTCCCAAAATTACAACGCTCATAGCGATCTCCCTTCTATGGTTAAAGCGCTTTAATTACTGATTTGTAAAAACAGCGTCTCCCGGACGCCTTGTATGAGGATAGTATACGCAAAGGCAGGAGCCGTATCCACTCCAAAACGGCGGATACGGCTCCAAAATGAAATTTTCGGCAGGGGAGGGACAGGAGAAAAGCAGACCTGCCAGAAGGCGGCCCCTTTATCAGGAGCCGCCCTCTGGCAGATGAAAGAAGATGAGAATCAGCGGAGAAAAGAGAGAAGATGAAAAGAGAACTACGAGAGAAAACCACGCAAACGCTTCTGCCTGCTATCTGAAAACGCCTGTCAGTCCAGGACGTTGGAGACCACCAGCCAGCGGCCCGCATCCTGATGCAGGGTCACGCTGCCGCCTGCGTAGCGCAGGGTCACGGTACCATCGGGGCTGTGGTACCCATACTGGAAGCGGACGTAGCCCGCGTCACCGGCAGGGCCGTAGTACGCGTCGAAATCCGCCAGATAGGTGAGGCCGTCAAAGGCCGCGTCGGACATATCCGCCAGGCTCAGGCCCGTGTACCGCAGTAGCAGATCCTCCAGCTCCGATGCCGTCAGGCGGGCATAGCCCTCGGCACCCAGCTGGTACAGCTCCCGGTCGGACAGGTCCCGGCTCCCGGCACCGCCGGTGAACAGGGCAGTCAGGTCCATGTCCGCAGCCCGGTCAAAGGAGACAGACAGAAACAGGTTGGGCCCCTGGGCAGGCAGCACGTTGAAGCAGCTGCCGCCGAACCAGCGGAACTCCTGCTCCGTCAGCAGGCTGGCCCCCTGGGGCAGGGTCACCCGGGGCTCCTCCGCCGGGGCTGCGTCCTGTCGGACCGCCGGGGCGGAGAAATGCACAGGCTCGACGATATTCCTCGCTACGCTCTGCCCGCGCAGGCCGCAGGCACACAGCCCCAGCATCAAGCACACTGCCAGCAGCAATACCGTCTTTTTCATGGCGACTCCTTTCCCGAGGTGAATGTTGGTTTTTCCCTTACTGTACTTGCAGTATACAGGAGTTTCTCAGCAAAATCATCTCAAAATGGTGAATAACGGTTACAATCCGGTAACAAAGCGGTTAAAATTTGGTACACTTTTTCGGCGGTTGCAATGGTGGGGAAAATGAGGTATAATAATAGAATTGGCGTATCTTGCACAGGAGGGAACCCTGCCTTATGTGGTATTTTCTTTTGTTTGCCGCCCTGTTGGGGGCGGACCAGCTTATCAAATACTGGACGGTGGAGCACCTGGCTCTGGGAGAGTCGGCGGCGTTTTGGCCGGGCGTCATGCGGCTGACCCGGGTGCATAACTATGGCGCGGCCTGGTCCAGCTTTTCCGGCCAGACCGCGGCCCTGGCGGTGGTGACGGTGCTGCTGATGGCGGCGGTGGCGTATCTGCTGGTGCGGCGCATCGTGCGGCATCCCCTGGGCGTGATCGCGGGGCTGATGATCCTGGCCGGGGGCGTGGGGAACCTCATCGACCGGTTGTTCCGGGGCTATGTGGTGGACATGTTCGACCTGACTCTATTTTCCTATCCGGTGTTCAACTCTGCCGACTGCTGCGTGGTGGTGGGGGCCATTCTGGGGGCCGTGTACTACCTGTTTTTATACGACAAATACGACAAGAAGGACAAAAAACATGGAAACGACCCGGCTGACGGTGACAACTGAGGAGGCGGGGCAGCGGGCGGACAGCCTGCTGGCCCGGCGGCTGGAGGGGCTGACCCGCTCCGCCGCCGCCCGGCTTCTGGAGGAGGGACGCGTTACGGACCGGGGCCGCCCGGTGGCGAAGAACCTGCGGGTCCAGCCGGGACAGGTGCTGGAGGTGACGCTGCCGGAGCCGGAGGAGCCGGAAGCCCGGCCCCAGGATATTCCCCTGGACGTGGTATACGAGGACGAGGACGTCATCGTGGTGAACAAGCCCACGGGGATGGTGGTGCATCCGGCGCCGGGGCACCCGGACGGGACCCTGGTCAACGCCCTGCTGTATCACTGCGGGGAGAGCCTGTCCGGCGTGGGGGGCCAGAAGCGTCCCGGCATTGTCCACCGCATCGACCGGGACACCAGCGGCCTCATTATCGCCGCCAAAAACGACGCGGCCCACCTGGCCCTGGCGGCCCAGCTGGCGGACCACACCCTGGCCCGGACGTATGAGTGCCTGGCGGTGGGCAATTTCCGGGAGGACAGCGGCACTGTCAACGCGCCCATCGGCCGCCATCCGGTGGACCGCAAGCGCATGGCGGTGGTGCGCCAGGGGGGCCGGGAGGCCGTGACCCATTGGGAGGTCATCGCCCGCTATCCCGGCGTCACCCATCTGCGCTGCCGCCTGGAGACGGGCCGCACCCACCAGATCCGGGTCCACCTGGCCCACATCGGCCACCCGATTCTGGGGGATACGGTGTATGGGGCCAAAAAGCCCGTGCCGGGGCTGACGGGCCAGTGTCTCCACGCCGTGGGGCTGCGGTTTCTCCATCCCCGCACCGGGGAGCCGGTGGAGCTGACCTGCCCTTTGCCGGAGGAGTTTGTCCGGATGCTGGACAAGCTCCGGCGGGGAAGCTGACGCCGCCGGCGATTCGATGGAAAATCATATGACGAACGACCGAACGAGGTGCGATATGCAGACATTTATGGTGCCCTGCCTGCTGGGGCTGGAAAAATTGGTGGGCGACGAGATCCGGCGGCTGGGGCTGCGGGATGTGCAGGTGGAAAACGGCCGGGTCCTGTGCCGGGGCCAGCTGTCCGACATAGCGCGGCTGAACATCAACCTGCGCTGCGGCGCCCGGGTCCTGCTGGTGCTGGGCCGGTTTCCGGCCCGCAGCTTCGAGGAGCTGTTTCAGGGCACCCGGGCCATCGCCTGGGAGGACTATCTGCCCCGGGACGCGGCCTTCCCCGTGAAGGGCTACTCCTTCTCCTCCCAGCTTCACGCCGTGCCGGCCTGCCAGTCCATCATCAAAAAGGCTATGGTGGAGCGGATGAAGGCCCACTACGGCCTGGAGCAGTTCCCGGAGGACGGGGTAAAGCATCAGGTGCGGTTCTCCCTGTTCAAGGACGAGGCCATGATCTGTCTGGATACCTCCGGCGAGGGCCTGTATAAGCGGGGATACCGGGCCGTGGGCGTGGAGGCCCCCCTGCGGGAGACGCTGGCGGCGGCTATGGTGATCCTGTCCCGATTCCGGGGGAGGGACCCCTTCTGCGACCCCTTCTGCGGCAGCGGCACCATCTGCATCGAGGCGGCACTGATCGCCCTGAACCGGGCCCCGGGCCTGGACCGCAGCTTTGACGCCCAGCGCTGGGGCTTTGTGCCCTCCGGGGACTGGCTGGCCGCTGCCGGGGAGGCCATGGACAAGGAGTTCCACGGGAAGTACGACATCTGGGGCGGCGATGTGGACCCCCGGGCCGTGGCCATCGCCCGGGACAACGCCCGGAAGGCCGGGGTGGAGGATGTGGTGCGCTTTGAGGTGGCGGATATGCGGAATTTCCGCCGGGAGGACACCTATGGCCAGCTGGTGACCAATCCGCCCTACGGTGAGCGCCTGCTGGAGCGGCAGGAGGCCGAGGCCCTGTATCGGGATTTCGGGCATATGTGGGAGCGGCTGCCGGACACCTGGTGGACCCTGGTGCTCAGCAGCCACACGGAGTTTGAGCGCACCTTCGGCCACCAGGCCAAAAAGAAGCGCAAGCTCTATAACGGCATGATCAAGTGCGATCTGTTTATGTACGGAAATGTGTAAGAGCGGGGTTGACAGCGTTATGCCGGGACTTTTCCCGAAATCTTCACAGAAATTTTCAATTTGTTCATATACTTTTCCGCCGCCGTGCTACAATAGGTTACAATCTGTTACCGAATCTTAAAACTCACCGGGAGGGCGCCGCTATGAAGCACATCTTTATCATCAACCCCACTGCGGGGAAATATGACAGCCGCCAGCGGATCTATGAAATGGCTGAGCATCTGCGGACGGCTCACGGTCTGGACGTGCAATGCATCCTCACCAAAAAACAGGGCCACGCCACCGAGATCGCCCAAAAACTCTGTCAGACCGGGGAGCCCCTGCGGTTTTACGCCTGCGGCGGCGACGGCACCGTCAACGAGGTGGCAAACGGCATCATCGGCTATGACAACGCCGCCATGAGCGTGATCCCTGTGGGCACCGGCAACGACTTTCTGAAAAACTTCGGCGACGACCTGGACAAGTTCCGGGACGCCGAGAACCTGTGGGACGGCCCCCAGTTCCCCATGGACGCCATCGACGTCAATGGCCGGGTGGCCCTGACCATCGCCTGCTCCGGCATCGACGCCCGGGTGGCCCGGGACGTACATAATTTCAGCGAGAGCCCCATTCTGGACGGCAAGAGCAGCTATATTGTCTCTCTGCTGGTGAACTTCCTGTTCAAGGGCATCGGCTCCCATTGGACGGTGGAGCTGGACGGCGAAACCATGGAGGATGACTTCTCCCTGGTGTCCGTGTGCAACGGGCGGTATTACGGCGGCGGGTTCATGCCTGTGGCCGAGGCCCGGATGGACGACGGCGTGCTGAACACCCTGGTGGTGAAAAAGGTCAGCCGCACTACCTTCCTGCGGTTTGTGACTCCGTATGCCAAGGGGCAGTACTATAAATTCCCCCATGTGGCCCGCTGCTCTACCCCCAAGGTGGTGCATATCCATTCCGATAAGCCGGATATCGTCACATGTCTCGACGGCGAGTGCATCACCTCCGACGATGTGACCATCCGTCTGGCGGACAAGCGGCTGAATTTCTTCGGCCCCGCCGGCTGCGACTGCAACCGCACCGCCCGGGATATTTGACCAATTTGTGAACTTTTGAGATTTTGCCAAAAATCCCCTTGCAAAATCTGAATAGTGTGGTATGATAATCAGCGTTAGCACTCAGGGCTATTGAGTGCTAACGCTGAACTCGTTTATTATGTAAAGATATAAGGAGGAACCAACCATGAAACTGACACCGCTTGCTGATCGCGTTGTTCTGAAGATGACGGAGGCGGAGGAGACCACCAAGGGCGGCATCATCCTCACCGGCTCCGCTAAGGAGAAGCCCTCTGTGGCAGAGGTGATCTCCGTGGGCCCCGGCGGCACCGTGGACGGCAAGACCGTTACCATGACCGTGAAGCCCGGCGACAAGGTCATTACCGACAAGTATGCCGGCACCAAGGTCACCCTGGAGGATGTGGAGTATATCATCGTCAAGCAGGCCGACATTCTGGCCATCGTCGAGTAACACTCCCATCCCTGTCATTTCCAAAATCAATCTTTCTGCTTTTAATTAGGAGGCAATATTATGGCTAAGATCATTAAGCGCGGGGAGGAAGCCCGCAAGGCTCTGGAGTCCGGCGTCAATCAGCTGGCCGATACCGTCAAGATCACCCTGGGCCCCAAGGGCCGCAACGTGGTGCTGGATAAGAAGTTCGGCACTCCGCTGATCACCAACGACGGCGTATCCATCGCCAAGGAGATCGAGCTGGAGGATCCGTTTGAGAACATGGGCGCGCAGCTGGTGCGCGAGGTGTCCACCAAGACCAACGACGTGGCCGGCGACGGCACCACCACCGCCACCCTGCTGGCCCAGGCCATGATCCGCGAGGGTCTGAAGAACCTGGCCGCCGGCGCCAATCCCATCGTTATGAAGAAGGGCATGGCCAAGGCCGTGGACGCTGCTGTGGCCGCCATTCATGAGCAGAGCCAGAAGGTCAACGGCACCGATGACATCGCCCGCGTGGGCACTGTCTCCTCCGGCGACGCCTTCATCGGCAAGCTCATCGCCGAGGCCATGGAGAAGGTCTCCGCCGACGGCGTCATCACCATTGAGGAGTCCAAGACCGCCGAGACCTACTCCGAGGTGGTGGAGGGCATGATGTTCGACCGGGGCTATATCACCCCCTACATGGTCACCGACACCGACAAGATGGAGGCCCTCATCGACGACGCGTATATCCTCATCACCGACAAGAAGATTTCCGTGATCTCCGACATTCTGCCTCTGCTGGAGCAGCTGGTCCAGGCCGGCAAGAAGCTGTTCATCATTGCCGAGGACGTGGAGGGCGAGGCTCTGAGCACCCTGATCGTCAACCGTCTGCGGGGCACCTTGAATGTGGTGTGCGTCAAGGCTCCCGGCTTTGGCGACCGCCGCAAGGAGATGCTCCAGGATATTGCCATCCTCACCGGCGGCCAGGTCATCAGCGAGGAGCTGGGCCTGACCCTGAAGGATGCCACCGTGGATATGCTGGGCCGTGCCCGCCAGGTGAAGGTCACCAAGGAGAACACCATCATCGTGGACGGCATGGGCGACAAGCAGGCCATTGCCGACCGCGTGGCCCAGATCCGCGCCCAGATCAACAACACCACCAGCGAGTATGACCGCGAGAAGCTGCAGGAGCGTCTGGCCAAGATGGCCGGCGGCGTGGCCGTCATCAAGGTGGGTGCTGCTACCGAGACCGAGATGAAGGAGAAGAAGCTCCGCATCGAGGACGCTCTGAATGCCACCAAGGCTGCCGTGGAGGAAGGCATTGTGGCCGGCGGCGGCACCATCTTTGTCAACGTGATCCCCGCTGTCACCGCCCTGCTGGCCGACGCCGAGGGCGACGAGAAGACCGGCGTGCAGATCGTGGCCAAGGCTCTGGAGGAGCCCATCCGCCAGATTGCCGCCAACGCCGGCCTGGACGGCTCCGTGATCCTGGAGAAGGTCCGCACCTCTGGCAAGAACGGCTTCGGCTTCGACGCCTACAAGGAGGAGTACTGCGACATGATCGCCAGCGGTATCGTGGATCCCGCCAAGGTGACCCGCTCCGCTCTGGAGAACGCCGCCAGCGTGTCCGGCATGGTGCTGACCACCGAGTCCCTGGTGGCCGACAAGCCCCAGCCCGCGGCTCCCGCAGCCCCCGCTCCCGATATGGGCGGCATGGGCGGCACCGGGGGTGACTACGATGTTACGGCCTATATCATCGTCCCGGAGGGGGAGAGCGGCAACGCCGCAGGCCGGGAGCTGGTGGAGCTGTGCAAGGATATGGAGTGTACCGTCTCCTATGCCGGCGCGGCGGACAGCATGACCCAGATGCTCACCGGCAGCGGCATCACCCTGCAGGTGTACGGCGATGATATGACCGCGCTTCAGGAGGCCGCCAAAATGGCAGGCCGGGCCCTGGAGGGCGTTACCGGCGTAGAGAGCGTTTCCAACGGCTTGGAGGATGCCGTCCCCGCCATGTATATCCCCCGGGTCAGCATGCCCAACGGCTACAACCGGTATGTGAGCTATGACCCTGTCACAGAGGGTGGGACCGTTAGCTGGCGCTTCCTGTGC
>OMAE01000459.1_pt1 | contig 14817 bp, 8 predicted proteins | sample 1673701 | NCBI WGS metagenome assembly OMAE01 (sample SAMEA103958123, study PRJEB25191) | human gut metagenome | reverse complement strand
CAGGCTCATGCTTCGCCTGCGGCTCGCATTCACCAACCGGACATATTATACCACAGAACGGGAGAAACCCCAAGATGGAAGCTGCTAAAAAAATCTTTACCCGCGCGCATATCATCTGGTTCCTGCTGCTCAACTTCGGCCTTGTGCTGCTGGCGGCAGGCATCCATTTTTTCAAATCACCCAATAATTTTGCAATGGGCGGTACGTCCGGCATCTCCATCATCGCGGCCACGCTTCTGCCGCATATGGATGTGGGCACGTTCATGTTTATCATCAACGGCGTGCTCATCGTGCTGGGGCTGGTGTTTCTGGGGCGCGCGGTCATCGGGGCCACGCTTTACTCTTCGGTGGCGCTCTCGTTCTATGTCTGGGTGCTGGAGCGCGCCGTGCCCATGGCCCGCCCGTTTACGGACGACACGTTCCTGGAGCTGTGCTACGCCGTTATCCTGCCTGCGGCGGGCAGCGCTATTATTTTTAACATCGGCGCCTCCAGCGGCGGCACCGACATCATTGCCATGATCCTTTCCAAATACACGAGTCTGGAGATCGGCAAGGCGCTGCTCGTTTCGGATTTCTGCATCGCGCTGTTTGCCGGCGGGCTGTACGGCGTGCGCACAGGCCTGTACTGCGTGCTGGGCCTGCTGGCCAAGGCCTTTGTGGTGGACGGCGTCATCGAAGGCATCAACGTGCGCAAAAAGGTCACCATCGTGTCCCGCCAGCCGGACAAGATCAATGAGTTCATCATGGGCACGCTGCACCGCGGCGCTACCGTATATACGGCCCACGGCGCCTTTTCGGGCCGGGACGAGCAGGTCATCACCACGGTGCTGAACCGGCGCGAAGCTGTCTCCCTGCGCAATTACATCCGCCGGACGGATCCCGGCGCTTTCATCACCATCGTCAATTCCAGCGAGACCATCGGCAAGGGCTTCCGCGCCATCTGAACGGCGCGCCTGCCTGCTTTTCCTTTTACACAAAAAACCGCTCCGGCGCTTTGTTGCATACCGGGGCGGTTTTTGTAATTTTCCCATCTGATTATACAGAAAGTTCAGCTTTCTCTCCCAGCAGCGCGCGGTTTTCCTCCAGAAGCGGGCGGATGCAATCCGCCAGGAATTCCTCTACCTGTGCGGCGCTGCGGCCCGTGAAGTCCTCCGGCTTGAGGATGGCCTCGATCTCCTCGTAATCCAGCCCGAAAGAGGAGTCGGCGCAGATGCGCTCGATGAGGTCGTTTTTGCCGCCCTCCTCTTTCACGACCTTTGCCGCCTGCTGCGCATAGACACGGATCTTCTCGTGCAGCTCCTGGCGGTCGCCGCCTTTCTTGACGGCGCTCATCATGATGTTTTCGCTGGCCATGAAGGGCAGCTCCGCCATAATGCGGCTTCGGATGACCTTTGGGTATACCACCAGGCCGTCGCACACGTTGAGCATGATGTTCAGAATGGCGTCCACGGCCAAAAAGCCCTCGGCCACGGCCACGCGCTTGTTGGCGGAATCGTCCAGCGTGCGTTCAAACCACTGTGTGCCCGCGGTGAACGCGGGGTTCAGCACGTCGATCATCACGTAGCGGGCCAGCGCGCAGATGCGCTCGCACCGCATGGGATTGCGTTTGTAGGGCATGGCGGACGAACCGATCTGGTTTTTCTCAAACGGTTCCTCCATCTCTTTGAAATTGGCCAGCAGGCGCATGTCGTTGCCGAACTTCATGGCGCTCTGCGCAACGCCGGACAGCGCGGACAGCACATTGTAGTCCACTTTGCGGGAATACGTCTGGCCCGAAACGGGAACCACTTTTTCAAAACCCAGCGCGGCGGCGATGTCGGCCTCCACCGCCTTGATTTTTGCGTCGTCGCCCTCAAACAGCTCTACAAAGCTGGCCTGTGTGCCCGTGGTGCCCTTGCTGCCCAGCAGCGCAAGCCCCTTGATGCGCGTCTCGATTTCGGCGTAATCCATATACAGCTCGCCCAGCCACAGCGCGGCGCGCTTGCCCACGGTGGTGAGCTGCGCGGGCTGCAGATGTGTGTAGGCCAGCGCGGGCATGGCCTTGTATTCGTCCGCGAATTCTGCCAACAGGGCCATCACGTTCAGCAGCTTGCGGCGCACTACCTCCAGCCCCTCGCGCATGACAAGGATATCGGTATTGTCGCCCACATAGCAGCTGGTGGCCCCCAGATGGATGATGCCCTTTGCCTCCGGGCACTGCACGCCGTAGGCATAGACGTGGCTCATCACGTCGTGGCGGCACTCCTTTTCCCGGGCGGCGGCCACATCGTAATTGATGTCGTCCTTGTGCGTCTCCAGCTCGGCGATCTGCGCGTCGGTGATGGGCAGGCCCTGCTTCTGCTCGGCCTTCGCCAGCGCGATCCACAGCCTGCGCCACGTCTTGAATTTATTGTCCTCCGAGAAGATGTACTGCATCTCTTTCGACGCGTAACGCGTCTGGAACGGGGAAGTATAGGTATCGTGTGCCATTGTGCTCTCCTCTTACAGTTTGAAGTAATCCACGCCGCCCTCAAACAGCTTCTGGTATTTGTTGCCGTCCACGTTCTTATACAGGTTGTCGCCGCTGCGCTCGGAATGGCCCATCTTGCCCAGCACGCGGCCGTCCGGGCTGGTGATGCCCTCCACGGCATAGTAGCTGCCGTTGGGGTTGTGGCGCACGTCCATGGTGGGCTTGCCGGACAGGTCTACATACTGGGTGGCGATCTGCCCGTTTTTCACTAGGCGGTCCAGCGTTTCGGCTCCGGCCACGAAGCGGCCTTCGCCATGGCTGACGGCCACCGTGTGCACATCGCCCGGCTTTGTATACTGCAGCCAGGGCGAAAGGTTCGACGCCACACGGGTGCGCACCAGCATACTCTGGTGGCGGCCGATGGTGTTGAATGTCAGCGTGGGGCAGGTATCATCCGTCTCCACGATATCGCCGAAGGGCACAAGGCCCAGCTTGATGAGCGCCTGGAAGCCGTTGCAGATGCCCAGCATCAGGCCGTCGCGCTTTTGCAGCAGCCCGCGCACGGCCTCGGTGATGGCCGGGTTGCGGAAAAACGCCGTGATGAACTTGGCGCTGCCCTCCGGCTCGTCGCCGCCGGAGAAGCCGCCCGGCAGGAAGATCATCTGGCTGCGCCCGATGAGCTCCTTCACAGCAGCCACGCTCTCGGCCACATGGGCCGGGGTGAGGTTGTTGATGACGAATACCTCGGGCTCGGCCCCGGCGCGCTCCATGGCGCGGGCGGAATCGTACTCGCAGTTTGTGCCCGGGAACACCGGGATCAGCACGCGGGGCTTTGCTGTGCCCACCTTGGGCGCCACGCGGTTCAGCGCCTCGTACTTCAGCGCGGGCGCCTCCTGCGCCGGCCCGGCTGCCTCTGCCGTACGGTAGGGCAGCACCGGCTCCAGCTTTGCTTCATAGGCTTCCTGCACTTTGGCCAGGTCGGCTGTCTCGCCGTTCAGTTCCCACACATAGCGCGCTGTTGTCTCGCCGATGGGCGTGCCCACGTCGATGTCCTCCGCCAGCTCCAGCACGAAGCTGCCGTAGGCATAGCCGTACAGCCTTGCGGCGTCGAAGCCCGGAGCAAAGCGCACTCCCAGGCGGTTGCCCAGGCCCATTTTGAACAGTGCCTCGGCCAGACCGCCCATGGACGGCGTGTAGGCAGAAAGCACCTTTTTCTCTTTGATGAGCGTCTCCACCTGCGCCCACAGCAGCTTCAGGCTCCCGGCATTGGGCAGCAGGCCGTCGCGCATGGCCGGGCTCAGCAGCACCAGCTTCGAGCCGGGCAGCTTGAACTCCGGGCTGACGACATTGTCCGTATTGCCCGCGGCAACAGCAAAGCTGACCAGCGTGGGCGGCACGTCGATGTTTTCAAACGAGCCGGACATGGAGTCCTTGCCGCCGATGGCAGCGACGCCCAGTTCCACCTGCGCGTCCAGCGCGCCCAGCAGGCTGGCCATGGGCCGGCCCCAGCGGGTGGGGTCCGCACCCAGGCGCTCGAAGTATTCCTGGAACGTGAGATAGGCGTTTTTGGTGGAAAAACCGGTGGCCACCAGCTTGGAAACGCTCTCGACCACGGCCAGGTAGGCGCTGTGGTACTCGCTCTGTTCGGCGATGAAAGGGTTGTAACCCCAGGCCATGCCGGAGCAGGTCTTTGTCTCGCCGTGGGGCACGGGCAGCTTTGCCGCCATTGCCTGCACGGGCGTGAGCTGTGTCCGGCCGCCGAAAGGCATCAGCACCGTGCCCGCGCCGATGGTGGAATCGAACCGTTCGGACAGTCCTTTTTTGCTGCAGGTGTTCAGATCGCTCATCAGCGCGGTCAGTTTTTCCTCAAGCGTGCCCTCCGGCACTTTGCAGGGCGCCACGCTGCGTGCCGGCACGCGCACGTCCATATGCTTCTCCGCGCCGTTGGAGTTCAGGAATTTGCGCTTGATGTCGCAGATGATGTTGCCGTTCCAGCGCATGACAAGGCGCGGCTCCGCCGTCACCTCGGCCACGACAGTGGCCTCCAGGTTTTCCCTGTTGGCTGCGGCAATGAATTTCTCCGCGTCCTCCTTCGCCACCACAACGGCCATGCGCTCCTGGCTCTCGGAGATGGCAAGCTCGGTGCCGTCCAGCCCGTCATATTTTTTCGGTACGGCGTTCAAGTCAATGGAAAGGCCGTCGGCCAGCTCACCGATGGCGACGGAAACACCGCCCGCGCCGAAGTCGTTGCAGCGCTTAATCATCCGCGTTGCTTCCTTTGTGCGGAACAGGCGCTGCAGCTTGCGCTCCACGGGCGCGTTGCCCTTCTGCACCTCTGCGCCGCAGGTCTCCAGGCTCTCCAGCTTGTGGGCTTTGGAGGACCCTGTCGCGCCGCCGCAGCCGTCGCGGCCCGTGCGGCCGCCCAGCAGAATCACCACGTCTCCGGGGACGGGCTGCTCACGGCGCACATTTGCCTCGGGCACCGCGCCCACCACCGCGCCAATCTCCATACGCTTGGCGATGTAGCCCGGGTGGTACAGCTCGTCCACCATACCGGTGGCAAGGCCGATCTGGTTGCCGTAGCTGGAATAGCCTGCCGCGGCTGTCGTCACCAGCTTGCGCTGCGGCAGCTTGCCGGGCATGGTATCCCTGACGGGCACCAGTGGGTCGCCCGCCCCGGTGACGCGCATGGCCTGGTACACATAGCCGCGGTTGGCCAGCGGGTCCCGGATGGCACCGCCGATGCAGGTGGCCGCGCCGCCGAACGGCTCGATCTCGGTGGGATGGTTGTGCGTCTCGTTTTTGAACAGCAGCAGCCAGGGCTCGTCCGTACCGTTGTTGTCCACGGTGATGCGCACGCTGCAGGCGTTGATCTCGTCGGATTCGTCCATGTTCTTCAGCACGCCGGTCTTTTTCAGGTACTTTCCGCCGATGGTGCCCAGGTCCATCAGGCATACGGGCTTGTTTTTGCCCGCGTGCACCTCCCTGCGCAGCGCAAGATAACGCTCCCATGCGGCCTTCACCGTCTCGTCCTCGATCTGCACGTCGTCCAGGATGGTGCCGAAGGTGGTGTGGCGGCAATGGTCGCTCCAATAGGTGTCGATCATACGGATCTCGGTGATCGTGGGGTCCCGATGCTCGCTTTTGAAATAGCTCTGGCAGAAGGCGATGTCGCCCTCGTCCATGGCCAGGCCGTAGCGCTTCACAAAATCCGCAAGGCCGGCCGCGTCCAGCGCGGTGAAGCCCTCCAGTGTTTCCACGGTGGTTGGGATGGCGTAATCGGTCTTCAGCGTGGCCTTCTCCGCAAGGGACGCCTCCCGAGCCTCTACGGGGTTGATGACGTATTTTTTAATTTCAGCCAGCTCCTCCGCGCTGGGCGCGCCGTACAGCAGGAACACGCGGGCGGACTGCACGTCGGGCCGCTCGCCCTGGCTGATGAGCTGGATGCACTCGGCGGCGCTGGCCGCGCGCTGATCGAACTGGCCGGGCAGGAACTCGGTGGCGAACACCGCGTCCGCGCCTTCGGGCACGGCCGTATAGGTGAAGTCCAGCTGCGGCTCACTGAACACGGTGCCGCAGCACTGGGAAAACAGCTCTTCGGAGATGCCCTCCACGTCGTAGCGGTTCAGCAGGCGCAGGCCCGTTACGCTTTTGATGCGCAGCAGATGACGGATCTCGGACAAAATGCCCCTGGCCTCCACCGCGTATTCGGGACGCTTTTCCACATAAATGCGATATACCATAACGTTTCCTCCCTGTGGCTCACAGCGCGGCAAGCGCCTTCTGGCCGATGTCCGAGCGGCGGTGCAGCCCCTCAAAGCCGATCTGGTCTGCCGCGCCGTAGGCCGCGGCCACGGCGTCAAACAGCGAATCCGCCACGGCGGTGACGCCCAGCACGCGCCCGCCGCTGGTGACGAGCACATTGTCCGCAAGGGCCGTGCCCGCGTGGTACACGGTGGCTCCGCCACCCGGCAGCTGGCCGTCCGCGAGGCCCGTGATGGGCTTTCCTTTTTCATAGTGCTGCGGGTATCCGCCTGAAGCCAGCACCACGCACGCGGCGCTTTGGCCGCTGAATTTTACTTCCGTCTGCGCCAGCGTACCGTTGGTGGCGGCCTGCATCACAGCCAGCAGGTCGCTCTCCAGAAGCGGCAGCACCACCTGGGTCTCCGGGTCTCCGAAACGGCAGTTGTACTCAATGACCTTCGGGCCGTCGGGCGTAAGCATCAGCCCGAAATACAAACAGCCTTTGAAGGGCCGGCCCTCCGCGTTCATGGCCGCAACGGTGGGTTTGAAAATCGTCTCCATGCACACCTGTGCGATCTGCGGCGTATAATAGGGGTTGGGCGCGATGGTGCCCATGCCGCCGGTGTTCAGGCCCCTGTCGCCGTCCAGCGCGCGCTTGTGGTCCATGCTGGACACCATGGGCACGACGGTTTTTCCGTCGGTAAAGCTGAGTACAGAAACCTCCGGCCCCGTGAGAAACTCCTCGATGACGATACGGCTGCCCGACGCGCCGAACTGCCTGTCCTCCATGATGCTTTTCACAGCGGCCAGCGCCGCGGCCTCGTCCTCGCAGATCAGCACGCCCTTGCCCAGCGCAAGGCCGTCCGCCTTGACGACAAGCGGGTACTTCCGGTTGGCGCGCACATAAGCCGCGGCCTCGCCCGCGTCCGCAAACGTCTCGTAGGCGGCCGTGGGGATGCCGTACTTCTTCATCAGGTTTTTGCTGAACACCTTGCTGCCTTCCAGAATGGCGGCGGCCTTGTTGGGGCCAAAGGCGGGAATGCCCTTTTCCGCCAGCGCGTCCACCATGCCCAGCACCAGCGGGTCGTCCGGCGCGACGACCACATAATCGATGCCCTCCTGCACAGCAAAGGACACCACGCCCGCCACGTCGGTGGCGGCGATGGGCACGCACACGGCGTCGCTGGCGATACCGCCGTTGCCCGGCGCGGCATACAGCGCGGGGCGCCGCGGGCTTTCCTTCAGCTTGCGGATGATAGCGTGCTCCCGCCCGCCCCCGCCGACAACCAGAACCTTCATAGGTCAACCTCCCTGCTTTCGCCGCCGCGCCGCCAAACGCGGGCAGAGCCGTGCTCCGCCCCGGCGCGGCCGCGCGGCGTTCTTTTTAATGGTGGAACAGGCGGATGCCGTTGAACGCCATCACAATGCCGTATTTATCGCAGGTTTCAATGACCTGCCCGTCCCGGATGGAGCCGCCCGGCTCCACGATGGCCGTCACGCCGGAACGGCGCGCGCGCTCGATGTTGTCCCCAAAGGGGAAAAATGCGTCGCTGCCGAGACAGACGCCCGTGACCTTGGACAGCCATTCTTTTTTTTCGGCGGGCGTCAACGGTTCGGGACGTGTGGTGAAGGTCTCCGCCCACACGCCGTCGCCCAGCACGTCCTCCCATTCGTCGGAGATATACACGTCGATGGCGTTGTCGCGGTTGGGGCGGGAGACGTCGGGACGGAACGGCAGGCCCAGCACCTTGGGGTGGTGGCGCAGCTGCCAGATGTCCGCTTTGTTGCCCGCAAGGCGCGTACAGTGGATGCGGCTCTGCTGGCCCGCGCCCACACCGATGAGCTGTCCGCCCTGGGCGTAGCACACCGAGTTGGACTGGGTGTATTTCAGCGCGATCAGGCACAGCGTCAGGTCCCGCTTCTGCTCGTCTGTCAGCGCCCTGTTCCGTGTGACGATATTGGAGAACGTATCGTCGCCGAACTTCAGCTCGTTGCGCCCCTGCTCAAACGTGATGCCGAACACATCCTTGTGCTCCACAGGTGCGGGCTGGTAGGATGGGTCGATGGCGACAATGTTGTAACCGCCCTTGCGCTTTGTTTTCAGGATGGCCAGCGCGGCGGCGGAATAGCCCGGCGCGATAACGCCGTCCGACACCTCGTGCTGGATGACCTTCGCCGTGGCTTCGTCGCATTCGTCGGAAAGGGCGATCCAGTCCCCGAAGCTGGACATGCGGTCCGCGCCGCGGGCGCAGGCATAGGCGCAGGCCAGCGGGGAAAGCTCGATGTCCTCCACAAAATACATCTTTTTCAGCGTATCATCCAGCGGCAGGCCCAGCGCCGCGCCGGCGGGGCTGACGTGCTTGAAGGACGCGGCCGCGGGCAGGCCCGTGGCCTGGCGCAGCTCTTTTACAAGCTGCCACGCGTTCAGCGCGTCCAGGAAATTGATATAGCCCGGTTTGCCGTTCAAAACGGTGATGGGCAGCTCGCCCTCCCGCATGAAGATGCGCGCGGGCCTCTGGTTCGGGTTGCAGCCGTATTTCAGTTCCAGTTCTTTCATATCCTTAAAAACCCCCATTCGATGTCCCCGGCGGCCCTGCCGCACACGGGGCGGCGCGTTACACTTTTTCGTATTTGTTCACGATGCGGTCCTGCGTTTTGCCCGTGGCAAGGTCGATATACCGCACAAACAGCGAAACCTTGTTGTCCTCGTTCAGGCTGTTCCACACCATCCGCGTGAACGTGTCGATATCGCCCATCAGGCGCACGCGCTCCGGTTCGCCCGCGAAGCTGGGGATGGGGCTGCCGTCGCAGCGGTAGGTATGGATAAAGCGGCCCTCGCCTGCAACGGGCTGGTCGTATTCAAAGAAGAACCGTTCCACGGAATCCGCGTTGCCGCCGTCGGATTTCAGAATGGACAGCTTGTACTTCATTGCGCCGTCCTTCACCTTCACAATGCCCGAGATGCGCGGCGTGAAGTTGGGGGAATCCGGCTCAAAGGTGCGCGTGCGCAGCGCCTTGGCAAAGCCCTTGCCCGCGGCCAGGTGGTCGTATATCGTATCCGTCTGGTCGCCGTTGGTCACGATGGTTGTTTTGCCCAGCACGCGCACGGGCGCGTAGATGATGAGGGACGGGTCCTCCAGCTTGGAGGGGTCCGCCGCTTCGGTAATGATGCCGCCGTCCTTCGCGGTGAACACGCGGTTGCGGCTGTTTGCGCTGCGGCCCATGATAAAATAGGCGATGACGGCGCTTTTGCCGTCCTCCGACCTTCCCAGCACGATGCCGCGGCCGGGGTATGTATTTACGGCAAGCTCCGCCGCAAGGCTCAGATGGTCCATATCCTTCTCCTCTTTCCGCGGCGCGGCGGGTCCGTCCGCCGCGTCCAATTCTTCCGTCAGCTGCGCCAGCGCCCGGGGCAGCAGCTTCCATTCCGCCTGCTCCATCACGCGCTTCTGCAGCGTTTCCGGCGTATCGCCGGGCAGCACGTCCACGGCCTGCTGCAGCAGGATGCGCCCTCCGTCCGGCACTTCGTTCACAAAATGCACCGTCGCGCCCGTCACCTTCACGCCCTTTGCCAGCGCTGCCTCATGCACCCGCAGGCCGTAGTATCCCGCCCCGCAGAAGCTGGGGATCAGGCTGGGGTGCACGTTCAGAATGCGCTCGGGATACGCGGTGATGACGCTGGGGCCCAGGATGGACAAAAAGCCCGCCAGCACCACCACGTCGATGCGGTGCTCCCGCAGCGCGGCCAGCAGCGCCGCGTCGTATTCCTCCGGTGCGGCATAGCTTTTGCGCGCCACCACAATGCCGGGCACGCCCGCTTTGGACGCGCGCTCCAGCGCGTACACGCCGGGCTTTGAGGCCAGCACCAGAGCGATTTTCGCATGGGGCAGCGCGCCCGCGGCCTTTGCGTCCAGAATGGCCTGCAGATTCGTGCCGCCGCCGGAAACCAGCACCGCTACGTTCAGCATAGCTCTACGCCCTTTTCCGCACCCTTCGCGATCTCGCCCAGGATGTACGCATCCTCGCCCGCTTCCTTCAGGATGCGCACGGATTCGTCCGCCCTGTCGCCGGGCACGACGACAGCCATGCCCACGCCCATATTGAACGTATTGAACATGTCCCGCTCGGGAATTTTGCCAACCTTTTGCAGCAGCGGGAAGATGGGCGGCATGCGCAGGCTCTTTTTCTCGAGCTTCGCCACGCAGCCCGCGGCCAGCGCGCGGGGGATGTTCTCATAAAAGCCGCCGCCCGTGATGTGGCTCACGGCGCGCACATCCACCTGCTCCATCAGCGCCAGCACGGGCTTGACGTAAATTTTTGTGGGCGTGAGCAGCGTTTCGCCCAGCGTGCCGGAAAGCTCGTCGTAATGCTGCCAGATATCCGCGTACTCCACATTGAATATCTTGCGCACAAGAGAAAAGCCGTTGGAGTGCACGCCGCTGGAGGGCAGCGCGATGACGGCGTCGCCCGCCTGCATCTTCGTATTGTCAATGATTTTGCTTTTTTCCACGACGCCCACGGTAAAGCCGGCCAGGTCGTATTCCTGCTCCGGGTAAAAGCCCGGCATCTCGGCGGTCTCGCCGCCCACAAGCGCTGCTCCCGCCTGGACGCAGCCCTCGGCCACGCCCGCCACGATGGAGGCGATCTTCTCCGGGTAATTCTTTCCGCAGGCGATATAGTCCAGAAATACCAGTGGCTTCGCGCCGCAGGTGATCACATCATTGACGCACATGGCCACACAGTCGATGCCCACGGTGTCGTGCTTGTCCATCAGAAAAGCGATCTTCAGCTTCGTGCCCACGCCGTCCGTGCCGGAGACCAGCACCGGGTGGGTGAGGCCCGTCATATCCAGCTCGAACAGGCCGCCGAAGCCGCCCAGCCCGCCGATGGCGCCCGGCGTCATCGTACGCGCCACATGCTGTTTCATCAGCTCCACCGCGGCATAGCCCGCCGTGATGTCAACGCCCGCTGCCTTGTAGCTATCGCTGTAACTTTTCATTCTTTAACTTCTCTCTTTCTTTAAATTATCTATAAAATGAATTACATGAATTTCTCTGCCCAGTTGCCGTTTCTGAACACCGGGATAACCTCGCCGTCCGGCGTGATGCCGTCAATGTTCATCGTCGCGTCGCCCACCATGAAGTCCACATGGGTGACGGAATCGTTGAGGCCGTGGGCCTTCAGCTGGTCCTTGTCCATGTCGCGGCCACCCTCGATGCAGGGGTAGGCCTCGCCGAAGGCGATGTGGCAGGCCGCGTTCTCGTCGAACAGCGTATTGTAGAACAAAATGCCCCGCCGGTTGATGGGGCTGGACGCCGGCACCAGCGCGATCTCGCCGATGCGGCGGGAGCCTTCATCGGTGTCCAGCAGCTGGCCCAGCAGCGCCTCGCCGCTTTGGGCCGAATGCTCCACCACTTCGCCGTCCTTGAAGGTGACGGAAAAGCCCTCAATGAGGTTGCCGTTGTACACATAGGGCTTGGTGCCCTTTACAACGCCGTTTACGCGCAGACGGTGCGGCGCGGTGAACACTTCCTCGGTGGGGATATTTGCGATGAATGTGTAGCCCTCGGGCGTACGGCTTTGAGCGCCCTCCCACACATGCCCGTCCGCAAGGCCGATGGTGAGGTCTGTGCCGTTGGCGCTCTGCAGCCGGATGCTGTCCAGATCCAGCGCATTCATGCGGTCGCGCCAGGCGGTCATTTTTTTCACATGCGCCTGCCACTCGGACACCACATTGCCGTTTTTCACGCGGCACACGTCGAAGATAGCGTCCCAAAGCATTTCCTGAGCCTCATCCTCCGCCGCGCCGGGAAATACCTTTCCCGCCCACGCGGCGCTTGGGATCGCCACGATGCTCCACTGCACCTTGTCGCTCATGGTATAGCTGCGCCACTCCTCCTGCGCCTTCATAGCCGCCTGGTTTGCGCGGTCGATCTTTTCCATATCAAGCCCCTTGTAGATCTCCGGGTCCCGCGCGGAAATGGACAGCATGCACGCGCCTCCCTCACTCTCCACATAATCGAGATAGCTGCGCTGGAGCCAGGGCTTCACATCCTCCAATACCTCCACGGCGGTATGCTCCATTTTAATGCGGGACAGCTTTTCGTCCGAATAGTGCACCACCACTTCCTTCGCGCCCGCAGCGTAGGCCGCCTCGGCACAGGCCCGGGCGAAAAACGCCCCCTCGATGGGCGCACGGATGATGAGCGTCTGCCCCGGCTGGGGGTTGACGCCGATCTTTACGGCAAATTCCGCATACTGCTTCACCAAATTCATATCCATTTTCATTTTCTCCAAATCATCAGGATTTCCGCGCGCCGCGCGGCGGTCTGCTTCGTTATATGCTTTGCTCCAGCCGGGTGAAAAATTCCACCGTCTTGGCAATCTCACGCACCGGGATACGCTCGTCGTTGTTGTGGATCAGCCCCCGCTGCTCTTTGGAGAGCGCCATGGCGCTGAACTTGTATACGTCCCGGCAGATGGCGCTGAAATGACGGCTGTCGGAGCAGGCCATCATCAGGTACGGCGAGACGATGCTGCCCTGCCATGTGTCGCCCACTGCCTTGGCCAGCGTCTCCCAGTTCGCATCCTCCGCGGAGGCATACGGGCTGGCATTCTGAGCGTATGTTACCTTGACCTCCACCTTATCGTTGCGAATGACGTCTTTCAGGTGCTGCGCCGCACTTTCCGGCGTATCCAGATTGACAAGCCGCAGGTTGATGCCCGCCGACGCCTCGGTGGGCAGCACGTTGATCTGCTTGGAACCCTGCGCCGTGGTGAGCGCCATGGTGGTGCGCATCATCGCGCCCAGCTCGCCGCCCAGCCTGCCCGCCAGAAGCGGCAGCAGAGGCCCAAACAGCCACAGATTCGCAAATACCAGCCGCAGGCCGAAAGGCGCATACGGCCCCACGTTTTGGAACAGCGCGCGCACGGGCGCCGTCAGATGCGCCTTGAACTGGTGTTTTTCGCAATCGGCCACGGCCCGGCACAGCATGCCCAGCGTGGAGGGCACGGCCGGCGTGCTGGCATGGCCGCCGGCGGCACGCGCCGTCAGCTCCACATTCATAAAGCCTTTTTCTCCGATGCCCACCACCGCGATGGGCTGCTTGACGCCGGGGAATACGCCGTCTACAACGGCGCCGCCTTCATCCACCACCATTGCGGGCCTGACGCCCCGCTCCTTCAAATATTCCACGATGGTCGGTGCGCTCGGCCCGCTCACTTCCTCGTCGCCTGAGAAAGAAAAGTACACGTCGTTCCGGGGCACAAAGCCCTCGCTCATCAGCCGTTCGGCCGCCTCCAGAATGCCCAGCAGCGTGATTTTCGTGTCCAGCGTACCGCGCCCCCACAGCTCGCCGTCAAACACCTCGCCGCAGAAAGGCGGATGCTTCCACCCCGCTTCGTCTACAGGCACTACGTCATAGTGCGCCATCAGGACAACGGGAGCGGCGCTGCTTTTTCCTTTCCAGCGAAACAGCATGCCCGTGTGGGCGATGCGCACGGGCGGGCACATCGCATGTACGCGGGGGTACAATTCCCGCAGCTTCTCACGGAAGCCCTCAAACTGTGTTTCATCAAACTTTTCCGCATCATAATTGGACACCGTCGGGATGCGCACCAGCTGCGCCAGGCGCTGTACAGCCCCCTCTGTGTCCACGGCGACGGGCGTGGGCGCCGCCCCAGCCCCCGCCTCCGGTTTGAACCGGGCCGCACGGATGCACAACACGGCGCACAACGCCAGCACAGCCGCAAGTATGAGCCAGCCGATCATAAAAACTCCTCCGTTCTGTTGGATATGGCTTGTTTTCATCATACCACAAGCAGGCAAAAAAAGGAAGCGGACGCCCCTGGGACGTCCGCTTTGCATGTGGTTTTAAAACTCGATCTTTTTCTCGATATAAGCGCGCAGGTCCTCGATCTTCACACGCTCCTGCTGCATGGTGTCGCGGTCGCGCACGGTCACACAGCCGTCGGCGGCCGTCTTGTCGTCGCCCACGGTCTCAAAATCGATGGTGATGCACAGCGGCGTGCCGATCTCATCCTGGCGGCGGTAACGCTTTCCGATGGAGCCGGTCTCATCATAATCCACCATGAAATACTTCGCCAGCTCGGCGCGCACTTCCTCGGCCTTGGGGGCCAGCTTTTTCGAAAGCGGAAGCACGCACGCCTTGAAGGGCGCCAGCGCCGGATGCAGGCGCATCACCACGCGGGTGTCGTTTTTCCCGGCGTCCACCACTTCCTCGTCGTAGGCCTCGCAAAGGAACGCCAGCGCCACACGGTCCGCGCCCAGGGACGGCTCCACAACATAGGGGATATAGCGTTCATTGGTCTCCGGGTCAAAGTATTCAAGACTCTTGCCGCTGGCCTCCTGATGACGGCCCAGATCGTAATTGGTGCGGTCGGCAATGCCCCACAGCTCGCCCCAGCCAAACGGGAACAGATACTCAATGTCCGTCGTAGCCTTGGAATAGAAGGACAGCTCCTCCTTCTCATGGTCGCGCAGGCGCATGTTTTCCTCTTTCATGCCCAGGCTCAGCAGGAAGTTCTTGCAGTAATCCTTCCAATAGTAGAACCAGTCCAGATCGGTGCCGGGCTTGCAGAAGAACTCGCACTCCATCTGCTCG
>OMAE01000416.1_pt1 | contig 15366 bp, 8 predicted proteins | sample 1673701 | NCBI WGS metagenome assembly OMAE01 (sample SAMEA103958123, study PRJEB25191) | human gut metagenome | reverse complement strand
GCTACATCGTGGGTATCCTGCAGCAGGAGCCGCCGCTCGACGACGACAAGACCGTCATCGAGAACGTGCGCATGGCGTTTGGCGATATGATCGCCAAGGTCGATCGCTTCAATAAGATCGGCGAGGAGATGTGCGACCCGGACTGCGACATGGACGCCCTCATGGCCGAGATGGGAAAGCTCCAGGACGAGATCGACGCCGCCGACGGCTGGGATATCGATTCCAAGCTCGGCCAGGCCATGGACGCCCTGCAGCTGCCCGATTCCGACATGCCGGTCAACGTACTTTCCGGCGGCGAGCGCCGCCGCGTGGCCCTGTGCAAGCTGCTGCTCGAGGCTCCCGACCTGCTGCTGCTCGACGAGCCCACGAACCACCTGGACGCCGAGTCGATCCTGTGGCTCGAGCACTTCCTGCACAACTACCAGGGCGCGGTGCTTGCCGTTACGCACGACCGCTACTTCTTGGATAACGTTGCCGAGTGGATCTGCGAGGTCGACCGTGGCCACCTTTATCCCTACAAGGGCAACTACTCAACGTATCTGGAGACCAAGGCCGCGCGTATCGAGGCTCAGGGCAACCGTGACGCCAAGCTCGCCAAGCGCATGGAGGCCGAGCTCGAGTGGGTACGCAGCTCGCCCAAGGCTCGCCAGGCAAAGAACAAGGCCCGTCTGGCTCGCTACGAGGAGATGGAGGCCGAGGCCCGCGCAAGCCAGAAGCTCGACTGGACCGACATCCGCATCCCTGTGGGCCCGCGTTTGGGCAACAAGGTGCTCGAAGCCCATCATCTGCACAAGGAGTTCGATGGCCGCGTGCTCATCGATGATCTTTCGTTTACCTTGCCGCGCAACGGCATTGTGGGCGTCATCGGCCCCAATGGTGTCGGTAAGACCACGCTGTTCAAGACGATTGTGGGTCTGGAGCCGCTGACTTCGGGCGAGCTCGAGGTGGGCGAGACCGTCAAGATCTCTTATGTCGATCAGAACCGTTCTGGCATCGACCCCGATAAGAACCTGTGGGAGGTCGTCTCGGATGGCCTGGATCACATGATGGTCGGCGAGACCGAGGTTCCGAGCCGCGCTTATGTGGCGAGCTTTGGCTTTAAGGGCCAGGACCAGCAGAAGCGCGCTGGCGTACTCTCCGGTGGCGAGCGCAACCGTCTGAACCTGGCGCTCACGCTCAAACAGGGCGGCAACCTGCTGCTCCTCGACGAGCCCACGAACGACCTCGACGTCGAGACGCTGTCCTCGCTCGAGGCGGCGCTGCTCGAGTTCCCGGGCTGCTCGGTGGTCATTAGCCACGACCGTATGTTCCTGGACCGCGTCGCCACGCACATTCTGGCGTGGGAGGGTACCGACGAGAATCCGGGCAACTGGTATTGGTTCGAGGGCAACTTTGAGGCCTATCAGGCCAACCGCATCGAGCGCCTGGGCGAGGACGCAGCCCAGCCGCATCGTATTCACCGCAAGCTGACGCGCGACTAGATTGTTACGCGGTTTTACCAAACCGCGTAACTGCTCGACGCTGCGCAGGCCGCAAGCACCCCATCTTGCCGTTCAAACCGTCGCTCGCGTACCGAAGTACGCGTCGCTCCTCTTTCACGGCAACCTGGGGCACTTGCGGCCCGCTCGCTGTTGGTCACGGAACATCAACAAATAAAAACGGCTCAAATCCTGATTTGGATTTGAGCCGTTTGTCGTTACTGCTCGGGTTCTTCGACTTTGTCGATGGCCCAGGCGGCTCCGAGACCGCCGGTGGTGTTGCGGCGGATGCGCACGGTGACTTCGTGGCGCTCGCCGGCCTGCGTGTAGCGCAGGGGGAAGCTTGCGCGGTTTCGCGCGGCCTCGATGGTACCGCGCTCGCGGGCGATCCAGTAGTACTCGCCGACGATGCCGAGCGTGTCGGCGCCGTAGGGGAGATAGGTCGACAGCTGGTGCAGAAGCGGGCCGGGGCAGAAGACCTCGGTTGCGAAATCGACGGGGAAGTCCTTGGGGATGGCGGGCGCTGCAGGTGCGGGGGTTGGGGCCGCTGCGGGTGCCGAAGCCGGTGCCGGTGCGGGAATTTGGTCGCAAGCAGCGGCGGGCATGGATTCGATAACGGGTGCGGGCTCCAGCGTCGTTTTCGGCTTGATCGTGGAATCTGCGGGCTTCACGGTGACGGGCGCGTCTGCAGCTGCAGTTTCAACCTCAACCTGCGTCGCGTTCTCGTTTTCGACGCTCGACTTTGCGTCGATGGGCGTGGATGCCATGGTGGTGATGCCGGCGTTTACGTTCTCGGGGTCATAGACGACCGTAAGCGAGATGGCGGGCTGCGGCGTCTCGGGCCCTGGCGTCGACTCGGTAGTGCCTTGATCGGCGGGCTGATCGTCCTCGGCCTCGTCGCCAAAGACATCGCTGTTTTGGAACGCAGGCGTCTCGGGTTGGTTGGCGGCTTCTTCGGTTGTCGACTTGGGAGCCTCGTTGAGCTCCGCAGTGGCTTCCTGCTCGGATATGACTTCGGGATCGGTCGTAGCGGTGATTTCGGTTTCGGCTTCTGCCGTTACCTCAATAGCGACTTCGATCTTTGTCTCGGGCTCGGGTTCTGGCGCGGCTTCAACCATGGCTTCGGGCTCGGGACGCTTAACGTGCTTGGGGCGCACGGCCTTGAGGTCCTTCTCACCGCGCTTTTTCTTTTTGTAGGACTGCTTGGCGCCCTTGGCAGCCTTGGGCTTGTCCTCACCCTTGGCAAGGGCGGCATCCCAGGCATCGTTGGCGATGACCGTGGCATACAGGCGACCGCCCTTAAAGACGGTCAGCTTAATGCAGTCGTCGAGCTCCTCGAGCAGCTCGCGCGTGGACTCGAAGCCCAGGTCATAAGCGGTCATGTCGCCAGCGGCGAGCGCCTCCTCGACCTGCGTCATAAACGTTTGCTTGCCACATCCAATCGCATCGCGCAGCAGGCGATACAGATAGATGTGGTTGCCCAGCGAAAGCGTGGGCCTAACTATTGTCTTGCTCATGGCAAATCTCCTCTTTACACACCAAAGCATCTTACCATCGCGCGGGGCTTGCCATCTCGTCGCCCAAGGCAAACGGGCGCGACCGTTGCCGGTTCGCGCCCGTTATGCAGGTCGGTTATCTATGAGAGGCAAACGTGCTTAGTTGCCCGATGCCGTTCCTTGGCTCGAGCTGTCAGATGCCGTGCCGGACGCGGTTCCGCTCGAGCTGTTGGTGTTGCTACTGTCTGCTGCACCCGTTCCCGACGTGGTGTCGCTCGTCTGGTCGCCCGTGCTCGGCTGAGAGCCGTCAGTCGTTTGGCTTGAGTCGGTCGTGCCGGACGGCGTGCCACTGTTGGCCGTGGAGGAGTCGGTGCCCTGCGATTGGTTTTGGGTGTTCGAGGACGAATTGGCAGAGGTGGAACTGTCTTGCGTGTCGTCCGCCTGTGCCTGCTGATCTTGCGACTGGGTGTCGCCATTTGCATCGCTCTCGGTCGTGCGCGACGACAGGATTGGCTCGGGACGCTCACCCAGACCCTCACCGGCAGTGGTGATAAGGATGGCGCCGGCGCAGGCGATGACCGCGACGATGGCGATGGCGATCGAGAAGACGATGACCTTCTTTTGCGTCTGGCTGCGCTCGGCTGCCGCCTTGGCGCGCAGGCTGTTGGGGGCGACGCGCGCCGTGGTCGCGCGTCCCGCAACCTGGCGCATCTCCTGCGTGGTCGCGGCGCCACCTAGGTGCTCCTCGACATCGGGCTCAACGGGCTCGTAGGCGCCGGCAGGGTAGTCGACAGCGGCATGCGTGCCCTTGATTGCTTCGGCGCTGGCGGAGATAAAGTGGCGATAGACCTGCGAGGACACAACAGTGATGACTGAGCTCACAGCGGCACCAATCACCGAGCCGGCAATGCCGATCTTTGAAGCAAGCGCCACGCTCGTGGCGGCGGCTGCGGCGCCGGCGACGATCTGGGGAATGGAAATGTCGTCGAACAGGCCCTTTTTGGGCGCGATGGCCATGGTCTGTCCGATGGAATGGTTTTCGTGAACGCCGTTGTTGAGCGCGGCCGGTGTCATGACGCGCGTGCGCGGCGCGTCGGTGTACTTGGTTGTCATACGGGGCCCTCCCGGTGTAAATCTGCTTCGTTTCATTCAGCCATCAGGGTACCCACCAGATGTGAATCGTACGTGACATTTAACAGATACCATCAACTCATCAATAGCTCACCAAGTTGGTGGGATGCGGTTACACTCGGCGGTTGAACTACAATAGGGCTAGCTAATTGTTGTGAATGGCGTCTACGCACAGGAGCATTCTTATGAATCTTCACCTTTCTCAGTCTGATGGCTTTTTGCGTGTGGCGGCGGCGTCGCCGCGGATTCGCGTGGCCGATGTCGAGGACAATGCCGAGGTTGCGCTGGCGGCTGTTCGCGATGCTGCCGAGCGCGGCGTTCGCGCGCTGGTACTGCCCGAGCTTAACCTGACCGGCTATACCGCGGCCGACCTGTTCCATAACCGCACATTACTGCATGCCTGCGAGACCGCACTGGCACATATTCTCGATGAAACCCGCGAGCTGCCGATTGTCTTTACCATCGGTCTTCCCGTTGCAGTTGCCGAGAATATCTACAACTGCGCCGCCGTGTGCTGCGCGGGCGAGCTTTTGGGCCTCACGGCTAAGAAGTATCTGCCCAACTATGGCGAGTTCTATGAGCGTCGCTGGTTTGCTCCGTCGCCTGCGGATCCCGTGTGGGTTGAATTTGCCGGTCAGGGTCCGGTTCCGCTGGGTTCGGGGCTTGTCTACCGCTGCTGTGATGAGGGTGCCGAGGATATGGTGCTGGGCGTTGAGGTTTGCGAGGACCTGTGGGTACCGGCGCCGCCTTCGACCGAGATGGCGCTTGCCGGTGCGACGGTGATCCTCAATCCGTCGGCTTCGGACGAGATTATCGGCAAGGCGGATTACCGCCGCAGCCTCATTTCCAACCAGAGCGCGCGCCTGTATTGCGCCTATGCCTACGCGGACGCGAGCGAGGGCGAGTCCACGACCGACATGGTCTTTGCGGGCGAGAACCTCGTCTACGAAAACGGCTCCAAGCTCGCCGCGACCAAACTGCTTACCTGCGATATGGCCATCGCCAACGTTGACCTTGACCGCCTGGTTGCTGAACGCCGTCGCTCGACGACATGGACGCGCGCGGACGATGCGCCGGAGGCCGTGACCGTCGAGTTCTCGTTTGAGGGCTCGCTCGCCGAAGAGCCTGTCCTGCGCGATGCGCTCGGCATAGACCGTGTCTTCCCCCGCGCGCCCTTCGTGCCTGCCGACCATGGTGACCTGGCTGAGCGCTGCGAGACCATCCTCGACCTGCAGACCGCGGGCCTCAAGACCCGCCTCGCCCACACAGGTACCAAGGCTGCAGTCATTGGTCTTTCGGGCGGCCTGGACTCCACGCTGGCCCTGCTTGTGACCGTGCGTGCCTTCGATGCACTGGGGCTGCCGCGCACAGGCATCACTGCCGTGTCCATGCCCGGCTTCGGCACGACGCATCGCACCAAGTCGAATGCCGAGTCGCTCGCCCGCGACCTGGGCGTGAGCTTCCGCGAGGTTTCGATCCACGCGGCCGTGGAGCAGCACTTCAAGGACATTGAGCATGATCCGGCTGTCCAAGACGTGACCTACGAGAACAGCCAGGCGCGCGAGCGTACGCAGATTCTGATGGATTTGGCCAACCAGGCTGGCGGTTTTGTCATTGGCACGGGCGACCTGTCGGAGCTGGCGCTCGGCTGGGCTACCTATAACGGCGACCACATGAGCATGTACGCCGTCAACGCGAGCGTGCCCAAGACGCTTGTGCGCCATCTGGTGCGCTATGCCGCCGATGTCTTTGGCGGGCGCATTGCCGAGGTCTTGCTCGATATCCTCGATACGCCGGTGTCCCCCGAGCTTCTGCCGCCCACGGGCGACGGCGAGATTGCGCAGAAGACCGAGGATTTGGTGGGCCCGTACGAGTTGCACGACTACTTCCTCTACTACCTGCTGCGTTTTGGCTTTGAGCCGGGCAAGATCTACCGCATGGCGCTCAAGAGCTTCGAGGGCGTCTACGACGCCAAGACCGTCCACACGTGGCTACGTACGTTCTACCGTCGCTTCTTTGCCCAGCAGTTTAAGCGCAGCTGCCTGCCCGATGGTCCCAAGGTGGGCTCGGTGACGCTCAGCCCGCGCGGCGATTGGCGTATGCCGAGTGACGCTAGCTCGCGTCTGTGGCTTGCGCAGATCGACGCGCTCAATCCAGTTGACTAAGGTTGGCTAAATTGAACCAATACGGGGGTTGCAAGCGTTACACTTTTGCAATCTGATGGCCCGTATCGCGCGGCGCTCTTGTCGGAGCGCCGCGTTTTTCATATCGAAAGGTGGCACCATGCAGGCATCGCAGCGTCTCGACCGCTTTGGCGCGGAGGTCTTCGCCTCGCTCAACAACAAGCTTCTCGCGCTGAAGGCTCAGGGCAAGACCATTTACAACATGAGCGTGGGCACGCCCGATTTTAAGCCGTACGACCATGTGGTCGAGGCGCTCACGCAGGCAGCCCAAGATCCCGAGATGTGGAAGTATGCCCTGCGCGACCTGCCCGAACTCAAGCAAGCCGTGTGCGATTACTATGAGCGCCGCTTTGGCGTTTCGGGCATTACGCCGTCTATGGTGCAGTCGTGCAACGGCACGCAGGAGGGCGTGGGCCATTTGGGCCTGGCCCTGCTCGATCCGGGTGACACCATTCTGGTTCCCGATCCGTGCTACCCGGTCTTTGAGGCGGGTGCCAAGATCGCCGATGCCAAGCTCGAATACTATCCGCTGGTTGCCGAGCATAATTACCTGCCCTATGTGGCGGGTATCGATCCCGAGGTGGCCGATCGTGCCAAGTATATGATCGTGTCGCTGCCCGCGAACCCGGTCGGCTCGGTGGGCACGCCCGAGATCTACGAGGAGATCATCACTTTCGCCCGCGAGCACGACCTGCTCATCGTTCACGACAACGCATACTCCGACATCGTGTTCGACGGCGAGCCGGGTGGCAGCTTCCTGCAGTACCCTGGCGCGCTCGAGGTGGGCGTGGAGTTCTTCTCGCTCTCCAAGTCGTTTAACGTCACCGGTGCCCGCATCGGCTTTTTGGTCGGTCGCGAGGATGTGGTCTCGGCCTTTGCCAAGCTGCGCAGCCAGATTGACTTTGGTATGTTTTTCCCGATCCAGAAGGCTGCTATCGCCTGCCTGAACGGTCCGCGCGATGAGGTCGAGGCGCAGCGTCTGAAGTACCAGGAGCGCCGCGATGCCCTGTGCGACGGTCTTGAGGGCCTGGGCTGGGAGCGACCCAACGCGCATGGCTCTATGTTTGTGTGGGCCAAGCTTCCCGGTGGTCGCACCGATTCTATGGCGTTTTGCGAGGAGCTTATGGAGAAGGCCGGCGTTGTGGTGACGCCGGGCGCGAGCTTTGGCCCTTCGGGCGAGGGGCACGTGCGTATGGCGCTGGTTTTGCCGCCCGACCAGATCGCTTTGGCTGTCGAGGCCATTCGCGAGGCGGGCTTGTATTAGAAACCTATTTCGACTCGTCAATAGCTCGAAACCGATTTCGTGCAGTTATTTTACGAATACTGCAAACAATTTCGGTAAACGGTCGATTTTTGGCTGCGAATAGGAGCATAATCAAAGTCCCGATTGGATGTATTGGGATTACGACAAGCCGCTCGGGTCGTTCCCGGGCGGCTTGTTTGTGGAGAGAGATGGGAGTTTCTAATGGTTAACGAGAAGAAGGTCGCTATTGTCGGCTGCGGTTTCGTCGGTTCGTCTTCGGCGTTCGCACTGATGCAGAGTGGTCTGTTCTCCGAGATGGTCCTCATCGACGTGGACAAGAACCGTGCCGAGGGTGAGGCCCTGGATATCGCGCACGGCATGACGTTTGCCGAGCCGATGAAGATCTACGCCGGCGATTATTCCGATGTCGCCGACGCCGCCATGATCGTCGTCACTGCTGGCGCTGCCCAGAAGCCCGGTGAGACCCGCCTGGACCTGGTCAACAAGAACGTCAGCATCTTTAAGTCCATTATCCCCGAGATTAAGAAGTCCGGCTTCGACGGCATTCTGCTAATCGTCTCCAACCCGGTCGATGTCCTGACCTACGCCGCCATCAAGATGTCCGGCCTGCCCGAGGGCCACGTCATCGGTTCCGGTACCGTGCTCGACACCGGCCGCCTGCAGCAGATGCTCGGCGCTCACGTCGAGGTTGACCCGCGCGATGTCCAGGCCTATGTCATGGGCGAGCACGGCGACTCCGAGTTTGTCGCTTGGTCCAGCGCTCAGGTTGCCGGCGTTCCGCTGAACACTTTCTGTGAGCTTCACGGCCACTTGGAGCATGAGGCTGCCGAGAAGCGCATCGCCGAGGACGTCAAGAACTCCGCCTACACCATCATCGAGAAGAAGCACGCCACCTACTATGGCGTCGCCATGGCCGTCAAGCGCATCTGCATCGCCGTCATGCGCGATGAGCAGACCGTTCTGCCCGTCTCTTCGCTCATGGTGGGCGAGTATGGCCTGTCCGATCTTGCCATCTCCATGCCGACCGTCGTTGGCCGCGACGGCGTTGTCTGCCGCGTCCCCGTGCCGCTGAACGACGACGAGCAGCATGAGCTCACCGTCTCCGCCAAGGCCCTCAAGGACATCATCGACAGCGTCGATTTCTCCTGCTAAATCAAGCTCGCTGAGCGAAAAGCTAAAATGAAGGCGTCCGGGTCCACACGGCCCGGGCGCCTTTTGGTGCAAAGTAACCTGACCCCAATGCACCATCCCAATGCACCATAGTTGATGGGAGGGCCATGTCGGATTCGCCTAATTTTTTGACCTATGCTCAGACGGCGTTTGATCCGTTTGAGGAGCGGCCGTTCTGCGCGGTGGACAGCCTGGTCTTTGCGTGGTTGTCCTATTTGCGTTTGCCGGGTGATATGGCGGAGCTGACGAACTGGCAGGGCCTAGACGTACGCGAGCTGCTGCGTGCCGAGTGCTACCGGGACATGATTGACGACTTGTGGGACCCGGAGGGGAGCAGGGCCTTGTTGGAGGCCGTGGCAGCAAGTCCTCGCTACCGTGGCGTGCACGTTTGCGGCTATCGTGCTGTGAGCGATATGGTGGCGACGGAGCAGTTCGCAGCCATGGCGTTCCGGTTTCCGGCGGGGTTTAGTTATCTTTCCTTCCGGGGGACCGATAGTACGATTGTGGGCTGGAAAGAAGACTTTAACATGGCGTTCCGGTGTCCTGTGCCGGCCCAGGAATCCGCGGCACGTTATGTGGACGAGGCGGCGGATGCGATTGGCGGGCCGCTTTTGTGCGGGGGTCATTCCAAGGGTGGAAACCTTGCGGTGTACGGTGCAGCGATGTGCTCCGATGTTGCCCGTGAACGAATCGAACGGGCGTATTCCCATGATGGCCCGGGCTTCGTCGAGGAGTTTCTGAACGGCGACGCCTTTGCCGATCTTTCCGGTCGAATCGACAAGACGCTACCTCGGTCGTCGATCTTTGGCATGATGTTCGAGACACAGGAGGACTATGCCATCGTTGAGAGCACCGAGTTCAGCCTGCTGCAGCACAATCCCTTTAGCTGGGTGGTTGATGGTCACGACTTCGTGTACTGTGAGCGCCTGTCTGCCGGTGCTCGATACGTTGATGGTTCCATTCGTGAGATGCTGCTTGCAGTGTCGCCTAGCGAACGCGAGCGTTTTGTAGATGCGTTGTTCTCCGTGTTTGAGGCTACGGGTGCTGAGCGGTTTGCGGATATCGCTGGGAATCTGCGCGAGAGCCTACCCGTGATGCTCCAGGCAGCGCAAGGCTTTGACAAGGATACGCGACGCTTTGTCTCGCAGACCATCGTTGCGATTCTTAAGTGTGCGCTGCTGCCCAAACGACCCCAGATCGACGTGCCCGCTGCCGGCAAGAGTTTGGCAGAACAGCTCGAGGCTTGGCAGTCCGAGCTCCTGCGCTAACCATTGGTGCAAGCAACCTGTCCCCGATGCACCAATCTTCGAAGCGCCTGGGGCGGGCTCGACCGCTATACTGATTCGTGCCGAAATCAATCTAGAACGGAATGCCGTATATGAAAATCAATCACGCGATTCTGCATATCTTGGACTTTGACTCTGCCGTCAACGTCATGAGCCAGCGCGAGCTCGATATCGAGAGCCGTACCGTGCGCAACTTCGTGACTACGCACCTGCGGCGCGCTCGTACTTCGGCCGACAACAAGCGTGCCACGTTTGCCGAGAACTCCGCATTCGGCGGCGAGCTCAAGGGCTATTTCTTTGGTGAGCGTGAGTTCGTGGACCTGTCGCAGCAGATTGCGGAGTTCATCTCTTCCGAACTCACCAAGGCCGAGAAAGCCGAGTCCACCGACGTGCTTGTGGCGGACTTTGATGACGATGAGGATGCCCGCTGGTTTGCCGTGATGCTGCTGGGCTCCAAGCAGGCTTTTATGCACGAGGTAGGTCGCGAAGAGGGCGAGGTGCGCAACGACATCGCGCGCCACTACGCCATTCTGCCGAACCCCTCGCAAAAGGTGCCGAGCTATGCCATCGTGCGCGCGAGCACCATGGAGATCGGCTATGTGGACAAGAAACGCAAGATTGCCGGCGAGGACCGTATGCTTATCCCCGATGGCCTGCTGCAGTGCGACACTGGCGTATCGGGCAAGGAGGTCATCGACACCGTCACGCGTGTGGTCGAGGAAGTCGCCGAGGAGCACAGCGCCAACACGGCCGTAGCGCTCGCTAAGGTTAAGGCTGCTGTTGCCGAGAAAGTTGAGGATGACGAGGAACTGCCCCCTTGGGATATCGTCGATGAGGTCTTTGAGGACGAGCCGGTTATCAAGGAGAGCGTGCGCGCGGCACTGACCGAGGAGAAGGTGCCTGAGCGTGTGCCCGTGGAGCGCAAGCAGGTCGAACGCGCGGCGGTGCGCAATCACAAGATTCGTACCGATACGGGCATCGAGATCAGCTTCCCGGCAGAGATGGGTTCGAATTCCGAGTACATTGAGTTCGTCAATGAGCCCAACGGCCTCATCTCTATCGAGCTCAAGAACATCGGAAGTATTGAGAATCGATAAGCTGCGCTTGGACGTTGCAGAAAAACAAAGGCCGAAGCCCTTCGGGACTTCGGTCTTTTTTGTTTTCGGCTTGGTTGCTGACATTGCGCCGCAGGTTGGGCATACGTCAGCGAAAACGCGGTTTGTCAAAACCGCGTAACTATTAAAGTTGACGTAAGCCCTCTTCCAGGTCGGTCTTGCTGTCGGTCTTCTCGTCGCGCATCTTGATGACGCGGGCGGGGACACCGGCCACGACGGCGCCGGCGGGGACATCCTCGACGCACACGGCGCCGGCGGCAACGACAGCGCCCTTGCCTACGTGCACGCCCTCCAGGACCACGGCGTTGGCGCCGATCATGACATCGTCCTCGATGATGACGGGCGTGGCGCTGGCGGGCTCCACAACGCCTGCCAGCACGGTGCCGGCGCCGATGTGGCAGTTCTTGCCCACGGTGGCGCGGCCGCCCAGCACGGCGCCCATATCGATCATGGAACCCTCGCCGATGACGGAGCCGATGTTGATGATGGCGCCCATCATGATGACGGCGCGATCGCCGATCTCGACGCGGTCACGGATGATCGCGCCCGGCTCGATGCGGGCGTTGATGCCCTTAAGGTCGAGCATGGGCACGGCAGAGTTGCGGCAGTCATTCTCGACATCGTAGTAGTCGATGGAGTCGGCATTGGCATCGAGGATGGCCTTGAGCTCATCCCAGTCGCCAAAGACGGTCTTGCCGCGACGGCCGCCGTAGACATGTGCGTCGCCCCAGGCAACCTTCATGCCGGGCTTCTCGCGCACGTATAGCTTGACAGGTGTCTTTTTGGGCGCGGTGGCGATGTAGTTGATAATCTCCTGGGCATTCATCTCGGCTGCGTTGCTCATTTGCTATCTCTCCTTTGGGTGGATTCGGTTGATACCTGGTTAGGCAAACATGACCTGGTCGAACGTATAGAAGCCGGGTTCGCGGGTGACGAGCTTCTGGGCGGCGGCCAGGGCGCCGTTGACGAAGATCTGACGGCTCGTGGCGCGGTGGGTGAGCGTGACCTCCTCGTCCTGGCCAAAGAAACTCACTTCGTGGACGCCGGCGACAGCGCCACCGCGCAGCGAGTGCATGCCGATCTCCTTGGGATCGCGCGCGCCGCACATGCCCTCGCGTCCGTAGACGGGGTGGTAGCCTGTCTCGGGCTCGGCCTCGACTACGGCGTCGAGCAGCAGCTTGGCGGTACCGCTGGGGGCGTCGACCTTTTGGTTATGGTGCGTCTCGACGATTTCGCAGTCAAAGCCGGGCAACTCGCGCGTGGCCTGGGCCACTAGATGACGCAGGGCTGCGATGCCGATGGAGTAATTGCCCGAGTGCATAACGCGGGTGTTCTGGCCCAGCTCACGCAGGCGGTCCATCTGCTCGGGCGTATAGCCCGTGGTGCCCGAGACCAACGCGGCGCCCGTGCGCTCGACATAGGCGACGACGGCATCGAAGGTCACGACGTTCGAGAAGTCGATGATAACGTCGGCCGCCGGGGCGCTCTCGAGCTCGGACAGATCAAAACCGATCTGGGCGACGATATCAAAAACGGGCTGCCCGCCGGCGTCGACAATGCCTTCGGCGGTAGTGCGGATGAGCGAGCCCATGCGGCCCGTTCCCATAATGACGGTCTTAATCAAGCAGACCAGCTCCCTTCAGAGCATCTGTAAGTGCAGCGCGCGTGTCGTCTGCCATGGGGCACAGCGGCATACGGTAGTTTGCCTCGATCATACCCATCTGGGCGAGCGCTTCCTTGACGGGGATGGGGTTGACCTCGCTAAAGAGGGCGTTGATGAGCGGCTGACCGGCAATCTGGATATCGCGGGCGCGCTCCACGTCACCGTCCAGATAGGCGCGGCACATGTCGTGCACGAGCTGCGGCTGAACATCGGCCCACACGCTGATGGTGCCCGAGGCGCCCAGGCTCATGAGCGGTACGGTAAGCGCGTCCTCGCCCGAGTACATGCGGAAGTCGTCTGACAGCAGGTGGGCGATCTTGGCCGCGTAGGCGACGTTGCCCGAGGCTTCCTTAATACCCATGATGTTGGGATGTGCGGCCAGGCGCTCCACATTGCGCTCGCTGATACCGCAGCCGCAGCGGCCGGGGATGTTGTACAGGATGCAGGGGATGTCCACGGCGTCGGCCACGGTCTTAAAGTGCTGGTAGATGCCCTCTTCGTTAGACTTGTTGTAGTAGGGTGTAATGAGCAGCAGACCGTCGGCGCCCAGGCCCTGATAGGTGAGCGACTTGGTGAGCATGGTCTGCGTGGAGTTGGAGCCCGAGCCGGCAATGACGGGGACGCGTCCTGCAACATGCTTGACCACGGCGGCGACGACGGAGTTGTCCTCGTCGTCGGTCATCGTGGCGCTCTCGCCGGTGGTGCCCAGGGTGAGGATGGCGTCGGTGCCGTTTTGCAGGTGGAAATCGATAAGGCGCTCGAGTGCGTCAAAGTCGACACTGCCATCCTTTTTAAACGGCGTGACGAGGGCGACGATTGAGCCCTCGAGATTGCGGATGTCCATGTTCTTCTCCTTCGCGTCCGCGATCTGGATGCGTTTGTTCCATTGGGCGGCGACTGCCAGGCGCTCGTCTTGGGCGCGACGGCGGGCACTTTCGGCGCGCGACTTGGCCAGCAGCTCTCGGCCGCTCGGTAGCACGTCGAGCGTGGCAAAGTAATCGCCCGGGCGCTCGGCGCGGCGGATAAGGTCGGCCGAGCCGTCGGGGCGCAGCAGCACCTCGGCGGAGCGCAGACGGCCGTTGTAGTTGTAGCCCATGGAGTAGCCATGCGCACCGGTATCATGGATTACAAGCAGGTCACCCATGTCGATATGCGGCAGCTCGCGATCGATAGCGAACTTGTCGTTGTTCTCGCACAGATTGCCCGTGATGTCATAGGTGTCCGTGACGGGCGCTGTGGCCTTGTCGGCGCCGCCCGGCTGACCCATCACCGTGATGTGGTGGTAAGCGCCATACATGGCGGGACGAATGAGGTCGACGGCACTGGCGTCCACGCCGATATAGTCCTTGTAGATCTGCTTCTCGTGGATAGCCTTGGTGACCAGGCAGCCGTAGGGGCCCATCATAAAGCGGCCCATCTCAGTGCAGATGGCCACATCGCCCATGCCGGCGGGAACCAGGATCTCGTCGTAGGCAGCGTGTACTCCCTCGCCGATGGCGCGAATGTCGTTGGCCTGCTGCTCGGGCAGGTAGGGGATGCCGACGCCGCCGGACAGATTGATGAAGGCGACATGTGCGCCGGTCTCGCGCTCCAAGCGCACGGCAAGCTCAAAGAGGATGCGCGCGAGTTTGGGGTAGTAGTCGTTGGTGACGGTGTTGCTGGCAAGGAATGCGTGGATGCCAAAGTTCTCGGCGCCCTTGGCCTTGAGCATACGAAAGGCCTCGAAGAGCTGCTCGGTGGTCATGCCGTACTTGGAGTCGCCCGGGTTGTCCATGATGCCGTTGGAGAGCCGGAACAGGCCGCCTGGATTAAAGCGGCAGCTGACCGTTTTGGGGATGGGCCCCGCAACACGCTCAAAGAACTCTATGTGGCTGATGTCGTCAAAGTTGACGATGGCACCCAACTTGTCGGCGAGCTCAAAGTCGGCCGCCGGCGTGTCGTTGGACGAGAACATGATGTCGTGTCCCGTGATACCCAGCGAGCGGGCGATCATGAGCTCGGTATAGCTCGAGCAATCGCAGCCGCAGCCGTATTCGTTGAGAATGGAGATGAGCGCCGGGTTGGGATTGGCCTTGACGGCAAAGTATTCCTTAAAGCCCGGGTTCCATGCAAAGGCGTCGCGTACTTCTTGCATGTTGCGGCGGATGCCCGCCTCGTCGTATAGATGAAACGGCGTGGGGAACTGCTCGACGATATGCTCGAGTGTCTCCTTGTCCACAAACGGCTGCTTGGCCGCATATGCCTCGTTGGGGGTCAATGCCATGTCCCGTAAACCTCGCTATCCAGACGGCGCCATCTGCGCATCGAATCCGCATAGCGTGGACCCAATGTCCGGATAGCGCTCCCGCATTGCTGCAGACAGTCCTGTGGGTATTTCCCGCAGGCCCACCAGGTTGTTCGTGCCCGAAAAGCCCAGTTCGGCGGGTTTCGCCTCCCCGCGGGGTCAAAGCCTGCCGGCTCGCCCGCGGCTCTTCGTGCCCGCGCCTCTATCAAGTGGTAAAGACCCTATCACGTTGCACTTTACCAAACAAGAGTATTCGTATATAACGTTTAAAAAATGCAGCAATATGCTGGAAACAT
>OMAE01000412.1_pt1 | contig 15430 bp, 16 predicted proteins | sample 1673701 | NCBI WGS metagenome assembly OMAE01 (sample SAMEA103958123, study PRJEB25191) | human gut metagenome | reverse complement strand
CGCACTGCTTGGCGGCTTCAAAGGCGATGCGGTTGTAGCGCTCGTTTTTCTGCTCCTCCTTTTTGGGGGCGGCCACGCAGTACCGGCTGAAGAAGGGCACGAAGTGGGTGCAGCCCAGCTCCACGCCGTGGCGGATGACCTGTTCCAGCTTGTCCTGCTTGGGGTAACCCACGAACAGGGTCACTTCCACGCTGGGCTCGGCGGCGCTGGGATAGCCCGGCTCCACGCTGAACTCCACCGTCTCCGGCCCAAAGCCGGTGATGGTGGCGGTGTATTCCACGGCGTTGCCGTCACATAAGATGACAGTGTCCCCCAGCTTGCCCCGCATCACGCGGGAAAGATGATGGGCATCGGCCCCCCGCAGGGTGGCGGTGCCATTGGAGATTTCGGTTGTAAAATAACGGTGAGGCATAGATTCTCCTTAGGTACAAAACCTCTCAGGCGCTTCGCGCCAGCTCCCCTAATAGGGGAGCCAAGTTTACGCTGCTGCTGACTTGCCTCTCCTACTAGGAGAGGTGGCATCGCGCAGCGATGACGGAGAGGTTTATTTTTTACAAATAATACACTCCCAGCCGCGCTTCTCCTTCACCTCCTGCACGGTCAGGCCAGCGGCTTCCAGAGCGGCGATCACCTCGTCCTTGCGGCTGTCGATGATGCCGCTGGCAATAAAGGTAGCATTTTCGGCCATCAGGCCGGGCACGGCGGGGGCAAGGCTGATGATGGCGTTTGCCACGATGTTGGCGGTGATGATATCGTACCTGCCGCTGGCCTTGTCGGACAGGTCGCCCACCAGAACGGTCAGCTTGTCGGCCACGCCGTTCAGGGCGGCATTCTCGCCTGCGGTGCGCACGGCCACGGGGTCGATGTCCACGCCCTCGGCACTGCCTGCGCCCAGCTTGAGGGCGGCAATGGCAAGGATGCCGCTGCCGGTGCCGATGTCCAGCACCCGCTCACCGCCCCTGACCCGCTCGTCCAGCGCTTCCAGGCAGAGGCTGGTGGTCTCGTGGCCGCCGGTGCCAAAGGCAAGGCCGGGGTCAAGGATCAGCTTGACGCGGTCGGTGTCGTACTCCTGCCAGGAGGGCACGATGGCCAGCCGTTTGCCAATGTCCATGGGGTGGTAGTATTTGCGCCAGCCGTTCTGCCAGTCTTCCTGCTCCACGCCCTCGGTCTCCACGGTGTAGGCGATGCCTGCCGCTTCCATCCGGGCCTGAATGAGGGCCAGCGTCTCCACGGGGGAAGCGCCCGGCTCCAGATACATGTGGATGATCACAGTGTCGCGGGGCTTGTCCAGCAGCTCCTGCTCGATCAGATCCACATGGGCGATCTCGGCCACCTGCTGCTCGATGTCGCTGTAATCCTCGATATAGATGCCGCCTTCGGCGATCATGGTGGCAACGGCCTCGGCGTTGTCGGCATCGGCCTTGGCCACGGTCAGGCGGATATCAGTCCATTCCATAAAAAGAACCTCCCTGGGTCTTGTGTTTTCTACTTATAAGTATAGTACCCGATTCCGGCGCGGGATGCAAGCGGTTTGGGGAGAAAGAGCAAAAGAAAAGTTTTTTCAAGATCCTGCTCTGAAATGCGCAATAATTCCAAAAAGTTTTTCACGAAAGATGCAAATTCAAGGATTTTTGGTGCAAAATTGCGAAAACGGGCGCGGACCCTATTTCTTTTTTTCGGAGGATGTGTTAAAATATTGTTACGCAATTATGGACAGCCTGCAACCAGAGGCATCCATAACAACAACATTCTTTAAGGAGGAATGTGTCTTATGATGAAGTATCTCCAGAAACTGGGCAAAGCTCTGATGCTTCCCGTCGCTGTGCTGCCGATCTGCGGCATCCTGATGGGTCTCGGCTATGCTCTGGCCCCGGGTGTCATGGGTGTTCCCGGTGCTGCAACTTCCGGTGCAGCTTACACCGTTGGCTTCCTGCTGGTCAAGGCAGGCGGCGCTCTGATCGATAACATGGCATGGCTGTTCGCCATCGGCGCAGCCGTTGGCCTGGCTGATGACCACGACGGTACCGCTGGTCTGGCTGGCCTGGTCAGCTACCTGATGATGCAGCAGCTGCTGAGCCCCGGCGTGGTCAGCATGGTGCGCACCCTGGAAGAGGGCACCGCTACCTACATCGCTTTCCAGAAGGTGGCCGGCAACTCTTTCATCGGCATCCTGGCCGCTGTGGTGGGTGCAGCCTGCTACAACAAGTTCAAGAGCACTCAGATGCCTGACTGGCTGGCATTCTTCTCCGGCAAGCGCTTCGTTGCAATCGCCACCGGCCTGATCTCCATCGTTGTTTCTGTCGTTCTGCTGTTCGTCTGGCCCGTCATCTTCGATGCACTGGTCGCCATTGGCAGAGGCATCGAAGGCATGGACGGCATCGGTGCTGGCATCTACGCTTTCCTGAACCGTCTGCTGATCCCCACCGGCCTGCACCACGCTCTGAACAACGTGTTCTGGTTCGACACCATCGGCCTGGGCGACCTGTCCCACTTCTGGGCAGGCGAGACCTCTGCTGACGTGGGCTGGAGCCTGGGTATGTACATGTCCGGCTTCTTCCCCTGCATGATGTTCGGTATCGCCGGTGCTGCACTGGCCATGGTCCGTACCGCCAAGAACAAGAAGGCTGCCATCGGTCTGGTTCTGTCCGCTGCCATCTGCGCCTTCGTCTGCGGCGTTACCGAGCCCTTCGAGTTCGGCTTCATGTTCCTGTGCTTCCCGCTGTACGTTGTGTACTCCGCTCTGTACGGTATCTTCACCATCATCACCTACTACTCCGGTTTCCGTGCTGGCTTCTGCTTCTCCGCAGGTGCTACCGACCTGGTGTTCTCCGCTTCTCTGCCTGCAGCTGCTAAGACCTGGATGATCATTCCTCTGGGCATCGCTGCATTCGTGGTGTTCTACTTCGTGTTCTACTTCGCCATCACCAAGTTCGACCTGAAGACCCCCGGCCGTGAGGACGAGGATGCCGAAGAAGCTGAGAAGAAGGTCGTTCTGGCCAACAACAACTACACTGAGGTTGCTGCTGGCGTGCTGAAGGCCATCGGCGGCAAGGAGAACGTCTCCAGCGTGGACTACTGCGCTACCCGCCTGCGCTTCACCATTAAAGACTACACCGCTGTGGATGAGAAGGCTGTGAAGGCTGCCGGTGCTGCCGGTGTCATCCGCCCCGACAAGACCACTTGCCAGGTCATCATCGGCACCAAGGTGCAGTTCGTGTATGATGAGCTGAAGAAGATGCTGTAAGCATCCTTCTGAGCACGTTTCCGTGCGGAAGGCTGGTTGCTTCCGCATCCATTCCCAAACTGTAAAAATGCCGCTGAGGGCGGGCGTTTACGCCCCGCTTTCGGCGGCATTTTGTTTTGTTCACAAACCGGCTACCCTTTTGGCCGGAAAATATGCTATACTGAAAACAACAAAGCAAAATAACAGGAGGTTCCCCATTATGAAGATCATTCGTGCAAAAGATTACAAGGACATGTCCCGCAAGGCTGCCAACATCATCTCCGCACAGGTCATTATGAAGCCCAACTGCGTGCTGGGTCTGGCGACCGGCGGCACCCCTGTTGGCGCATACGCTCAGCTGGTGGACTGGTACAACAAGGGTGACCTGGATTTCTCTGAGGTCACCACCGTCAATCTGGACGAGTACCGCGGTCTGCCCAAGGAGCACCCCGAAAGCTATTGGAGCTTTATGCACAAGAACCTGTTTGACAAGGTCAACATCCGCCCCGAGGCCATCCATCTGCCTGATGGCACCAACCCCGATGCTGCGGATGCCTGCAAAAAGTACAACGAGATCATCCACAGCGTGGGCGGCATCGACCTGCAGCTGCTGGGCCTTGGCCCCAACGGCCACATCGGTTTCAACGAGCCGGGCGAGGCCTTTGAGCTGGAGACCCACTGCGTGAATCTGACCCCTGCCACCATCGAGGCCAACAAGCGCTTCTTCGACGGCAACGAGGATCTGGTGCCCAAGCAGGCCTACACCATGGGCATCAAGACCATCATGCAGGCCCGCAAGGTTTTGGTGGTGGCCAACGGTCTGGCAAAGGCCAAGGCAGTCAAGGCGGTCGTCTCCGGCCCTGTGACCCCCGAGTGCCCGGGCTCCATCCTGCAGATGCACCCCGACTGCATCCTTGTGGCCGATGAGGAAGCACTGAGCCTGCTGTAATTAAACCTCTCCGTCATTGCTGCGCAATGCCACCTCCCCTAATGAGGGGAGGCCTTGGCAGCCGATTTCAGTGAATCTTTTTGCCAAAGGCTCCCCTACAAGGGGAGCTGGCGGGCGCAAGCCCGACTGAGAGGTTGCACGAAGGAAAGCGTGAGAATAAGAATATGATCATCAAAAATGCTCTGATTTATACCCCCCGCCACACCTTTGAGGAGGGGAGCCTGACCATCCGGGAGGGGCGCATCGTGCCCTTTGCACAGCCGGAGGAAGGCGAAGAGATCGTGGATGCCAAGGGCGCTTACGCTCTGCCGGGCCTGGTGGATATCCACTTCCACGGTGCTATGGGCAAGGATTTCTGTGACGGCAATGAAGAAGCCATCCAGACCCTGGCCGATTTTGAGGCCGGTAAGGGCGTGCTGGCCATCTGCCCTGCTACCATGACTTTCTCAGAAGAGATCCTGAACGGTGTGATGGATGCTGCCGCCGCCCATCAAAACGGCAGAGGCGCAGACCTTGTGGGCATCAACATGGAGGGACCCTTCATCAGCCCCAACAAGGTGGGTGCCCAGAACCCGGAGTATCTCCACAAGGCGGATGTTGCAATGTTCCGCCGCCTGCAGAAGCGGGCAAACGGCCTGATCAAGCTGGTGGATATCGCCCCGGAGGAGCCGGGTGCGCTGGAGTTCATTGCCGCCTGCCATGACGAGGTGCGCATCTCCATTGCCCACACCTGCACCAGCTACGACACCGCCAACGCTGCCTTTGACGCAGGCGCGACCCACATGACCCACCTGTACAACGCCATGCCCGGCATCACCCACCGGGAGCCCGGCCCCATCATTGCGGCGCTGGAACGGGGCGCGGAGGTGGAGCTCATCACCGACAACGTTCACATCCACCCGGCCATGGTGCGGTTCACCTTCAACACCTTCGGAGATGACCATGTCATCCTGATCGCCGACAGCATGATGGCCTGCGGCCTGCCCGATGGCCAGTACAGCCTGGGCGGTCAGGCGGTCACGGTCAGCGGCCCCCGCGCCACCCTGACCGAGCACCCCGGCACCATTGCGGGCAGTGCCACCTGCCTGTACGACTGCATGAAGCGTGCCGTGCTGGAGATGAACGTCCCGCTGGAAAGCGCTGTCCGCGCCGCCAGCGAAAACCCCGCCAAGAGCATTGGCATCGACAATGATTACGGCAGTCTGGCTGCAGGCCGCTACGGCAATGTGATCCTGGCAGACAAGGAACTGAATATTCAGGCTGTCTACCAGAAAGGAACCCGTATCGTATGAACCCCGAGAGCCTGACCTGGCGGCTGCTGACCGCCGAGGAGCTGACGAACGTTTACCTGAACGAGATGCGCCGGGATTTTCCTGCCGGAGAGCTGAAGCCCCTGAGCATGATCCTGAACAGCGAGGCCGCTGGTACCGCCCACACCTGGGGCGTGTATGAGGACGACGCGCTGGTGGCGTATCTGTTGATGGTGCGGCCCGTGGGCTGTGAGGTGAGCCAGCTGGACTACTTTGCCGTTCTGCCCCAGTATCGGGCCGGCGGCATCGGAGCCGTTCTGCTGGCCGCCCTGCCTGACCACGAGAAGGGCGCGCAGGCCATCCTCATTGAAGCGGAGTGCCCCGAAAAAGCGGAGGACGAGGCCATGGCCGTGCGCCGCCTGGGCTTTTACGCCCGGTGCGGGGCCAAGGACACCGGCTGGACAGAGCATCTCTTTGATGCCTGGTTCCGGGTGCTGGTGCTCCCCTGCTGCGGCGGAAAGGTGCGCAGCCCCGAGGAAGCCGTGCGGCAGCTGGCAGACTGCTACCGCCGCACCATGGGTGAGCCCCAGTGGCGCAGGAACGTCACCTTCTACCGCCCCGATGGCGTGGAGGTCGAGCTTTAACGACGGTGCTTTGTCCATCCGTGCAGACTTTCCCGATATGCCAAGGGCTCCCCTATGAGGGGAGCTGGCGAGTGTAGCGAGACTGAGGGGTTGAATTCTGTCCCTTGACAGTCTGGGTAAATATGGTACTATGATAATAGGAACAAACCAGATCTGAAATGGGAGGAATTTCTGATGCGCAATGTTTTTTCCCGCCGTGATTTTCTGAAAGCATCTGCCGCCGCTGTGCTGGCCGCTTCTGCCGCTGGTGTCCTCACCGGCTGTGATGGGGGCGGCAGCGAGATCCCGTCCGCAACCATCGGGCTGGGTGAGTTTGAAGTGACCATGACCGCAGATATGGGCCGCGATAGCAAAGAGGACTCTGGACAAAACAATCTCTTCTATATCTACATTCCCAAAGTGAAAATTAAGTATAACGGAAATGGTGCAATTGCTATTCCGTTTAAGGATGCGTTCACGGCCCAGATCACAGAGAAAGAAGTAAAGCCGCGAAACGGAAGCGCTCTTATCAAGAGTGTGGATATTCCGCTTGGTAACACGGCAACTTATCAGCCGGAATTTGTATTCACCGTTGCTGAAGATGGTGCGTTCAGAGCAGGTGGCACATTGAAACTGCGCGTGACCCTGCAAAGCAGAACAGCTGAATTTATCCTGACCAGTGACGGAAAGGTAAGTGCTTCCCTAGTTGCCGAAAAAGCATAATATCCCCCAAAAGCCCGAGGTGCACCCGCACCCCGGGCTTTTTTGCGCCCAAATTTTACATTGGGACAAAAACATGTCCAAACAATTTACCTCGATTTTTCCCGCTTGTGGTCGAAGCGGTTCTCCGACTGGGATACAATAGTGCCGTACCCAGGAAAAATACGAAAACAAGAGCCGGGAGCGGAAAACCCGGATGTTTGGAGGACAAATATTATGAAAAAGATCACGCGTCGTTCGTTTCTCACTGTCTGCGGTGCTGCTGCTGCCGCTGCTGCCCTGACCGCCTGCGGCGGCTCTGCTTCTTCTTCTGCCTCTACCGCTGCAGGCTCTGCTGCATCTTCCACCGCTGCTGCCCTGTCCGGCAACGTTGCTGCCGGTGGTTCCACCTCTATGAAGAATGTCATCGCTGCCCTGACCGAAGGCTTTGCTGAGGTTGAGCCGGGTGTCACCGTCAGCTACGACCCCACCGGTTCCGGCGCAGGCATCACCGGTGCTACCGATAAGACCCTGGACATCGGCCTGTCCTCTCGTGCCCTGAAGGACGACGAGAAGGCTGACGTGGAGGGCACCACCATCGCTCTGGACGGCATCGCCATCATCGTCAACAATGCAAGCAAGGTCGAGGATCTGACCGTTGACCAGCTCAAACAGATGTTCACCGGCGAGATCACCAACTGGTCTGAGGTGGGCGGCGACGACGGCGAGATCGTTCTAATCGGCCGTGAGGCTGGTTCCGGCACCCGTGATGGTTTTGAGAGCATCGTGGATGTCAAGGACAGCTGCAAGTACGCGCAGGAGCTGACCGCTACCGGCGCTGTCATCAGCGCTGTGGAGGCCAACCCTCTGGCCATCGGCTACGCTTCCCTGTCCGCTGTGGGCGACACCGTGAAGATGGTCACCGTTGGCGGCGTGGAGTGCAGCGAGGAGACCGTTAAGGACGGCAGCTACGAGGTGCAGCGTCCCTTCGTGTTCGTCACCAACAAGTCTGTCACCCTGTCTGAGCAGGCACAGGCCTTCTTCGACTTTGCCACCAGTGCCGATGCTGCTGACCTGATCCGCACTGCCGGTGCTGTTCCTGTGAATGAGTAATTGCGGAAAGCAATGATGCTATGAACAACAAAAAGATTTCTCTTCCCAGAACCCCTGCTGAGTGGCTGGAAGCGGTGATGAACTTCATCTTCTTTCTCTGCGGCATTCTGGCGGTGGGCTGTGTGCTCCTGATCTCGGTGTACATGGTCCTCTCCGGTGTGCCTGCCATCCAGAAGATCGGGCTGTTCCGGTTCCTGTTCGGCACCCGGTGGGCTTCCACCGCTGCCGACCCGGCCTACGGCATCCTGCCCTTCATCCTGTCCAGCGTTTACGGCACGCTGGGTGCCACCGTGATCGGTGTGCCCATTGGCCTGCTGACGGCGGTGTTTCTCTCCAAGGCCGCAGGCCCGAAGGTGCGCACCGTGGTCGTGACCGCCATTGAGCTGCTGAGCGGCATCCCCAGCGTGGTGTTCGGCCTGCTGGGTATGCAGGTGCTGGTGCCCGCCGTGGCCAAGACCTTTGGCAAGGCCTCCGGTGCCTGCCTGCTGAGCGCCATCGTGGTGCTGGCGGTGATGATCCTGCCCAGCATCGTGTCGGTGTCGGTCACAGCGCTCAACGCTGTGCCGCCGGAGTATGAGCAGGGCAGCCTGGCTCTGGGCGCAACGGATGTCGAGACCTGGTTCAAGGTCAGCGTCCCCGCTGCCAGGAGCGGCATTGCCGCCGGTATCGTGCTGGGTATCGGCCGCGCCATCGGCGAGGCCATGGCCGTGATGATGGTGGCTGGCAACAGCCCCAACATGCCGGACAGCCTGTTCCGCAGCGTCACCTTCCTGACCACCGCCATTGCCAAGGAGATGAGCTACGCCAGCGGCCTGCAGAAACAGGCGCTGTTCAGCATTGCGCTGGTGCTGTTCGTCTTTATCATGGGCATCAATATCCTGCTCAATGTGGTGCTGAAGGGAGGAAAGCGCGATGAATAACAGTGCTTCTGCCTCCCGCCGCACCTGGAACCGCGTGATGAACGCTCTGGTCTGGGCCTCGGCTGTGCTGGTCATCGTACTGGTGGCGGGCATTCTGGGCATGGTGCTGGTGCGGGGCATCCCGCACATCAGCTGGAAATTCCTGACCACCACCGCCAGTGTGCTGAAGGGCACGGACGGCATCCTGCCTGCGATCCTCAACACCCTGTATGTCATCCTGCTGACGCTTTTGATCGTACTGCCGCTGGGTGTGGGCGCGGCCGTTTACCTGACCGAGTACGCCCAGAACCGCAAGGTCATCTCGGTGATCGAGTTCACCAACGAGACGCTGGCGGGCATCCCCAGTATCATTTACGGTCTGGTGGGTATGCTGGTGTTCGCCCAGACACTGGGCTTCCAGACCTGCCTGCTCTCCGGCAGCCTGACGCTGGTGATCATGAATCTGCCCACCATCATCCGCACCACCCAGGAATCCCTGAAAACGGTGCCCCAGGGCTACCGTGAGGGTGCGCTGGGTCTGGGTGCGGGCAAGTGGCACATCATCCGCACCATCGTGCTGCCCTGCAGCATCGACGGCATTGTGACCGGCTGCATCCTGGCCGTGGGCCGCATCGTGGGCGAAAGCGCCGCGCTGCTCTTCACCGCCGGTGCCGCCGAGGTCATTGCCAACGGCGTGCTCAAGGCCTACACCTCCAACGGTGCCACCCTGTCGGTGCTGCTCTACCTCCGTGCCTTTGAGGACGGCGATTTCGACTCCGCCTGGGCCATTGGTGCAGTGCTGCTGGTGCTGGTGCTCGCCATCAATCTGGCAGCCCGGCTGGCCAAAACCAAACTGAAACAGAAGCAGTAAATAAACCCCACCGTCAATGCTCCGCATTGCCACCGCCCCTAGTAGGGGCGGCCTTGGCAAAACGGTTAAGCTTTACGAAATGCCAAGGGCCCCACTACTAGGGGGGCTGTCGAGCGTATGCGAGACTGAGGGGTTTAATACACGAGGAAATCTCGAGGAAAACTATGGAAAACGTATCACCCATTATCACAGCCAAAAACCTGAACCTCTGGTACGGGGATTTCAAGGCGCTGAAAGATATTTCGCTGGACATGGGCGAGCGGGAGATCACGGCCCTCATTGGCCCCTCCGGCTGCGGCAAGTCCACCTTCCTGAAGACCCTGAACCGGATGAACGACCTTGTGCCCGGGATCCGCATCGAGGGCGATGTCCGCCTGAAAGGGCAGGATATCTTTGCCCGCGAGATGCAGCCCACCGAGCTGCGCCGCCGGGTGGGCATGGTGTTCCAGAAGGCCAACCCCTTCCCCATGAGCATCTACGATAACATCACCTACGGCCCCAGGCTGCACGGTGTGCACAATAAGGCAGAGCTGGACGAGCTGGTGGAAAGCTCCCTGAAGGGTGCCGCCCTCTGGAACGAGGTCAAGGACCGCCTGAAAAAGAGTGCTCTGGGCCTTTCCGGCGGCCAGCAGCAGCGCCTGTGCATTGCCCGCGCTCTGGCTGTCAAGCCCGAAGTCCTGCTGATGGATGAGCCCACCAGCGCCCTGGACCCCGGTTCCACCATGAAGGTGGAGGAGCTGATGAGCGAGCTGAAAAAGAACTACACCGTGGTCATCGTGACCCATAACATGCAGCAGGCAGCCCGTATCAGCGACCGCACCGCCTTCTTCCTGCTGGGCGAGCTGGTGGAAGCCGGCCCCACGGCGCAGATCTTCAGCACCCCGCAGGATAAGCGCACCGAGGATTACATTTCGGGCCGGTTCGGCTAAGGAGAAAAACGCAATGAGCAACCGCACACAATACGAAAATGACCTTGCTGCCCTGAAAACGGCTCTGACCGAGATGGGTCAGAGCGCTGCCGATGCCGTGGAAGCTGCAATGGAAGCCCTCTGCACCGCCGATGCCGAGGCTGCCGCCGCCGTGGCGCAGGGCGATGGCCGCATCAACAACATGGAGCGGGACATTGAGCACCGCTGCATGACCCTGCTGCTCCGCCAGCAGCCGGTGGCAGGCGACCTGCGCCGCATCTCCACCACCATGAAGGTGGTCACGGATGTGGAGCGCATCGGCGACCATGCCTCCGATATCGCGGAGATCATCCCCCATCTGGTCACTGTCCGCAAAGAGGGCGACCCTGCTGTGAGCCAGGCCATCAAGATGGGCCAGAAGGCGCACAAGATGATCCTGGATGCCCTGAATGCCCTGACCGCTGAGGACGAGCAGGCCGCCCTCAGAGTCATTGCCGCCGACGATGAGGTGGACTACGATTTCAACGCCATCAAGCATACGCTGGCGCAGGAGATCGCCGCCGACCCCGGCAAGGTGGATGCCGCCCTGGATCTGCTCATGGTCATCAAATATCTGGAGCGCATCGGCGACCACGCCGTGAACCTGGCCGAGTGGGTGGAGTTCGTCCGCAGCGGGCGTTATCATAACGAAAATATGTTCTGATCTTTTGTTTCCGTAAAAATTTGAGCCATTTGCAATTATTTCTGTGCCCCGCCCGTATTATAGGCAGAAAGGCTTCCCCAGAAAGCCTGATGAACTGGCTGCGGCGGGTGTCCGGCATCCCCCTGTCCCCGCCCGCCGCTGCCGCAACGGAGGGTTTTACGCTATGGTACAGACCAAGAATTTCCCGCTGGAAACGCGCGGCGAGGCGGTCAGCCGCGAAGCGCTGGTCCAGGCGGCATTACAGGAGATCACCCAGAATTACCGCGAAGCAAGCCTTTCCAATGTGGCCCGCAGCTACGGCGTTTCGCTGGCGTATGTCAGCGAGTGCGTCCGGGCCCAGACCGGAAAGACCTATAAGGAGCTGCTGCAGAAGCACCGGATGGAGACCGCCGCCCGCCTGCTGCGCCGCAGCGACCTGAACATCCAGCAGATCATCACCCAGGTGGGCTACGAGAACACCAGCTACTTCTACCGCCTGTTCCATGAGCGGTATGGCCAGAGCCCCCGGGAGTACCGCCGGGCACGCAGCCAGCGCACATAAGCGCATCAGTGAACGACCCTCTCCGCCTTTGCAGCAGGCTTTGACGGAGAGGGCCGTTTTGTGTTATATTAAGGCAGAACGATCAGGGCGGGCAGCGGCCTGCCGGAAGAGAGGTTGGATGAAGATGTTTCGTGGAGCAAGACGTGCAGATCTGGATGCGATCCTGAAAATTTATGCCCGCGCCCGGCAGGCGATGGCGGATTCCGGCAACCCCACCCAGTGGGGAGATCATTTCCCGCCGCAGGAGCTGCTGGAAGAGGACATTGATTCCAACCGGCTGTTCCTCTACCTTGTCAACGGCGAGCTGGAGGGCGTGTTTGCCTTTATCCTTGGCCCGGACCCCACCTATGCCCGGATCGAGGATGGCAAGTGGCTGAACGATACCCTGCCCTACGGCACCATCCACCGGCTGGCTTCGGCGGGCAGGCACCCCGGCGTTGCCGCCGCTGTGATCACCTGGTGTCTGGAGCACTGCGAGAGCCTGCGGGCCGACACCCACGCCGACAACAAGATCATGCAGCACCTGCTGGAAGAAAACGGCTTTACCAAGTGCGGCATCATCCATGTGGAGGATGGCACGCCCCGCATTGCCTACCAGAAAATGTCCCTTACCCTGCCTTTGCGCCGGGATTGAACTGCAAAAATGCGCCGCCCCACAAACGATGGAGCGGCGCTGTTTTTATATCGGTTTGTCAAGAGCTCTCCCTTTGGGGGCAACGACGACGACCGCCGCCAGTGGCGGATTGAGGGAGGAGTTGTTGGGGCAGTGGCCAGCAAGGTGCGAGTGCAATTGCACGAAGCAGCTGCTGGGAGCCACAACCTGGGCTGTCGAGCAAAGCGAGACTGAGAGGGTGAGCCCGCTTTCAGGAAATCGGATCTGTCATCTGACCTTCAAGCGTGGGTTCGATCACCACGGTTTCTTCCGGCGTGGGCTGGAAATACTTCTCGTACAGCTCCATGCCGATGCGGTAGCCCTGCCACACGATGACCGCCGTGCCTGCACCGGCCACGCCGATGATGGCGGCAGTGCCCAGAATGCTGGGCTCGCTCTCGATGGTGGCATCCCGGTACTGGGCTTCCACGGTCACGGTGCTGCCCTTGGCCACGCTGTCCGCCGGGATGGTAAAGCTCTCCTCGTTGTAGGCGACCGCCGGGTTGCCCAGCAGGCTGGCTTCATCCATGGCCCACAGGTCAAACACCATGCCCTCGGGCACGGCGCTCTGGTTCAGCGTCACCTTGACCTCGGCATCCACCGGCACGCTGGCGCTGGTCATGGCTTCGCCGCCGTTGTAAGTGAACGTGCCGCCTTTCACCGTCAGGGTGTAGGTGGGGGCTTCGGGTTCGGGCTCGGGTTTGGGTTCGGGCTTCGGGTCGGGCTTGGGGTCATCCTTACCCGGTACAGGAGCGGCGTTCAGCACAACATCTTCATTATCGTTGGAGTTGGAACGACAGTAGAAATGGAGGTTAACCTCGGTTGACAATGACAAGATAAACAAACAAGAAATGAAAACTGACCTATAATGACTTTTTTTCACGCCCTTCAAATAAACGAAGATATTTGTGCCGGATGCTCTCACTGCATGAGGGTCTGTCCTACCGAAGCGATTAGAGTACGTGACGGTAAAGCCAATATATATGAAAACAGATGTATCGACTGCGGAGAATGTTTCAAGGCATGTCCCAATAAAGCCATTTATGTAAAACAAGATGACTTCAACCTGATATTCAACTATAAATGCCGCGTCGCCCTGATACCGTCGGTATTTTTGGGACAGTTTCAGAATGACATCAGCGTGTCGCGCATATATTCCATATTACAAGACATTGGCTTTACCCATGTCATTGAAACAGAAATAACCACACCAATATATACTCTCGCCAAAAACAACTATGAAAGGGAAAATCCTGACAAATATCCACTTATCTCAACATTCTGTCCTGCAATAGTCAGACTTATTCAAGTCAAGTTTCCCGGTCTTGTTGACAATTTGATACCGCTTAAAGCCCCCATCGACATAACTGCCATCTATATACGCCGCAAACTAAAGAAAGAAATGGGGTATTCTGACAATGAAATAGGAATATTCTACATAACTCCTTGCGCCGCTAAGATAGCTGCTGTAAAAAGTCCGGTAGGAGAAACAAAATCCAATGTTGATGGTGTAATTAATATGGATTCTCTGTATAACAGAGTATATATGACCATAAAGAAACAAGGAAAAGACTATAAGGAAATGAAACTGCCAATTGCCCAGTTATCATCCGACAGTATTCTGACATCACTGACAAATGGAGAACGAAGACTGTCGATATCACGGCATTCGCTTTCCATTGACGAGATACAGAATGTCATAGAGTTTTTGGAAAAAGTAGAAAATGATGAAATAGAGGGAGTAAACTTCTTAGAATTAAGGGCGTGTGACCAAAGTTGTCCGGGTGGCATTCTGACTTGCAACAACAGATTCCTCACATGTGAACGAATGTTCGCTCGAGCCAAATACGTAGCCGACAAAGAACGCAACGGAGAAATGACACGGCAAAAGGAAGTCGAAGAAGAAAAAACATATCTCATGCGAAATATGAAAGTCGGTAAAATAGAAGCCCGTTCTATGATGACACTCGACAATGACCGTCTCAAAGCATTGGAAAAAATGAAAAGAATTGCAGAATTGAAAAAACTTCTTCCACAAATAGACTGCGGCATCTGCGGTGCTCCAAGCTGTGATGCCCTTGCAGAGGATATTGTCTGCCATAATGCCGAACTTACCGACTGCGTGTTCATCCAGCGCAACCTCGAGGCAAGAGGAAATATGGACCACAACGAGTCTCTAAAAATAATGGAATTGATATGGGGAAGCGAGAAAATCAAGAACTACGTGAAAAACAAATAATATTAACATCATACTTTGAAAATCATATAACCCGACATAATCAAAAATATGATAACATCATAATAATCAAAACAATCTAATTAAGATTTATTCTCTATTCTTTGCTGTTTACGTTTTGCGAAATAATCGAATATAAAGACTATTGCAGCACCTAACAAGGCCATCAACAATGCTATAACAAACTGCTTATTCATTGGTGGAAGCGAAAAATGATAAATCATCATATCCGGAGCAGGAACTTTCCATGGATATACTACCGGAAGACTACCCAACATGAAACCGCTCAACGCAGATAAAGTCGCATCGCGATAATCCCGCATCAATCGTGAAAGAATATATGATATTGTAACAATGCTAACCACGGCCCCAATGCAAAAAGGGAATAAAATGCTCATGCCATGAGCGAAAGTAGATGCCTTAGTCAGGGCCGGAATAGCCTCCGTAACTATAAGCTCATAATTACCCATCAACAACATGAGATGAGAACCTGAGATACCCGGAACCACCATACCTGTAGATCCCACCAAACCGCATAAAACCAAATAAAAAAAGTTATCGTTATGATAAGGATTACTTTTTATTGACAAATAAAATGATATAACTGCACCTATAAGCAGTATAATAATATTTTTGACATTGACTTTATTTATTGTTTTCATTACATATACCACAGATGCCAAAATAAGACCTATGAAAAATGCCCAGCAATATATCTAAAGAACGTATCATAGGAAGCAACCAAAACATAAGCGAGATAGCA
>OMAE01000400.1_pt1 | contig 15590 bp, 6 predicted proteins | sample 1673701 | NCBI WGS metagenome assembly OMAE01 (sample SAMEA103958123, study PRJEB25191) | human gut metagenome | reverse complement strand
CTATCAGCGGACAACTGAGGCGCAGAACGCAGCGAAGCTTTCTCGAAAAAGTGGCTTTGCCGCTTTTTCGACAGTCTAAAAATCGCTGCCCGCACAGGGCAGCGATTTTGCCTCATGCCGCCGCTCAGACTCCGCCGGTGCAGCCCCCGCCGAAGTCAAGGCGCACTATCTGCATCTTCATCAGCCCGTCGCCGACCTTTGCTAGGAAACTGTACGCCCCATTGACGGACGCGCAGTCCAGACTCTGATAGCCCAGCATGTAGCCGCGGCTTGAAACGCGCATATCCGGCGACCACGCGTCCAGCTCCTTCACCGCGTCGGAAACGGCAAAGTACGCCCCCACGTCCTTTATCTGCGCATCCTTTATCCATGTTTTCAGCATCATCTTCACCGCAGTCTTGTTGGCCGCGTCGAACACCAGCCGCCCGCCGGGGAAGGCCTTTTCCATAGCCTGCACGAGCGCCCTGACCTGCCCGGACAGAAAATAGTAGAACACGCCCGCCGCGAAGAACACCGCGCCGCCGGAGGCGTCTATCCTGCCGAACCATTCCGTGTCGCTCAGGTCGCAGGGGATGTTTTCCTCGCGCTCTCCCACAGGCAGAAGCTTATCGCGCACGGCGATGACGTCGGGGAAGTCGAGGTTGTATATCCGGCATGTGCCGTTGTCGCAGCTTCGGCCCGTGTCGTCCAGTCCGCAGCCGAGGTTGACGACCGCCGCGTTCGGATGCTCGCGCAGATAGTCCCGCACCTCCCATGCAAGGTCGTTCTGGCGCATGGCGGCCTCCAGAAAGCCGAACTGCTGCATGAGGCTCTTGGACTTCTGGGACAGAAGCGAAAAATCGTAATCGATCTGCTCCATCAGGCGCAGGGCCGTCTCGTCGCGGTAAAGGTTCGGATACAGCTCCGAGCACATTTTCCGTCCGTAGAGCGGAATGACGAGCGTTTCCTGCACGGTATTCTTCTCAATATGGTATTTCATCGCTTCCTCCGTATCAGTTAGTTTCATCTAACCGTTGTGCTGTCAAAACACCGCCGGGGCGGTTTTCTTTATTTTGACACAGCTTTCGGCTTTTTTCAAGAGGGTGGGACAAATGCGGTATATTTTTTTCAAACCGCTTGCAAATCACGCCCATATCGTGTATAGTAGCAGACGGAAAAGCACAAGATTTTGCTTTTTCTAACAATTTGATATTGCCATCCGATGTACAGTAACCGAAGCACGCCGCAGGGCAGGCTTCGGCGCAAGAGAAAGGGAAAACCACTCGACCGGAGCTGTGCGCACAAGACCGTTCCGAAGCAGCGAAAGCTGTCTGGACGAAAGTCAGTCATTGCGGAAGCGATTCCGTGAGAAGACAGGAAACGGGCGCGGAAACAGAGGTTCTGTTTCCAGAGTGCAAGTCAGAAGAACTGCTGTCTGCGCCGCATTCGCGGCGGAAAGGATGAATGCGTGGGACGAGCTCTGCCTGTAGCATTCGGAACAGGTGCGCCGTTTTTCCTCACAGGAAAAGCAGCGTATTTTGTTTCTTTGGAGATCCGCCCGCCATTTTGTCAAAATGGCGGGCTTTCGTTTCTCCCAAAGCCGTCTGCGCCCCCTGTTTCTGCTCCTATTTAATAAGGAGCTTGCGATAGATATTTTGATTCTGGAGGAAAAATGTATGAAGAAACGAATTCTGAGTCTGCTGCTCGTGTTTGTGATGCTGCTGAGCCTGCTGCCCGCAGGCGTTCTGGCAGCAGAGGGCGATGTCAGCGTCACACTGTCCGGTATGCACGACGCACAGGTCAAGTCCCTGAAGCTGTATACCTACATGGACGGCGTGAAGGGCGCGGACGATCTGCTGGCCGCGAAGGAAGCCGCAGACGGCGCGTATACCATCGACCTTGCGCCCGGCGCTTACTGGGTTGACGGCTATGACGCAAACGGAGACTGCAACGGTGGTGTATCCATCAACGTCAGCAGCGACAGCAGCAGCTTCAAGCTGCAACGGATGTATCAGATCTCCGTCAACCCCAGTGCATGGGTTAAGGACACAGACTATACTCTTTCGCTGCGCGTAACCGACGCCTCCGGTGCAGAGCGTAAGGCGGAGTTTGGCTCGGCCGTAAATTGGGGCAAGACCTACACAAGCTGCCTGTTTGTCGTTGGTGATACAGTCAGCGTGACAGCCACGCCGAACGCGGAAACGCATCCGAACTACAACCCGGCTACCGCTTCCAAGACCCCGACAATGAACGACAGCCTCAGCCTGACCTGCAAGGAATTCGTCACGGTCACGGTCACAGCGCCGAAGGGCTCGACCATCGACGCCGGTACGCTCGCAAAATACTATGTGTTCAGCTTCCTTGAGCCGTTCGCGCGTTCCGTCGAGGACGGCACGGCCACGTTCCATCTCGACAAGAACACGGATTACTTCTACCGTGTCCGCCATCCGCAGGGTGCAACATACTGGAACTACGTCAGACTGAGCGCCGACGCAGCGTACACGGTCACGGAAGAGGATCTCGGCCTGACCGGTGATTTCAGCAAGAGCACGATCTATCATTTTGAAAACAACGTCTACGACCGTGCAGGCATTTACCTGAACATCAACACCAAGGGCTATAAAAACATGGCCGTTGGCGAGACGTTTGAACTCAACTCCTTCCGCAACTGGTTCGCGATCGAAAGCTTTATGAACGCCAAGGTCGCACTGCCGGAGATGCACTATCAGGTCATCGATGTGAACGGCAATGCCAGCGACGTCGTGACCATCACGCCGAACGCGCTGAACAGCAACGTCGCTGTGATGGAGGCCAAGCACGAGGGCACGGCAATCGTGCTCGTAACCTATGACGCAATGACCCATATGGCTGGCCAGACCAGCACGGCCTCACATCGCTTCTCCGCCATCTGGCCGGAGTTGACGGGCGTGTTTGTCGTGAATGTCGGCGCGGACGGCAGTGCTATCCAGACCAATATGAATCTTGACCGCATGGATGCGGTCATCGAGAAGGATGAGGCGCGGCAGCTCGATGCGGAGCATGACATTCTGTTCTACACTGGAACAGAGGGTGCAAGTTACAGCTTCAAGCCCGAAGCGGGCTGCACCGTGAGCGTCCTGCGCCCCACCGTGACCGCTGCGTCTATGACGTATTCCGGCGGCTTCACAAACACTGGCGTCACAACCGCTGAAGACGGCACTGTGACCGTCAGCGGTCTGATCACCGGCCGCAATATCATCAAGGTCACGAAGGGCGGCCTTTCGACCTATCAGGTCGTGACGGCACGCGGCGTGAGCTACAAGTTTGTCAACGCGGAGGGCACGGAGCTGACGCAGGAAGAGCTGGCTGCCATCAAGCCGGGCGATTCCGTCACGATCCAGTTCTCCAACCTGATCAGCCCCAAGGAAAAGCTTTCCGGCGCGTATAACTTCAACTTCTCCCTGTATATGCAGGGCCCGGACGGCACCTTCTTCAAGAGTGATCCCGGCGGAAACTTCGGCGTTTATGACTTCAGCGGCAACCCTGAGCGGCAGAAGCTGACTGTCACCATCCCGAAGTTCTGGGCTGAGGAGACCTACACGCTGAGCGGCGCGATCAAGCAGGCGGGCTGGCCCGGCGTTCCGACGCACCGCGGCATCACCTATGCTGTGGGCACGAATCCCGGCTTCGACGCGCCCAAGACGGCAGGCATTCTCAGCCGTCTGCCGGAGATCACGATCCCGGTCGTAAAGCTCGACTTCCTGACCGGCAAGCTGAGCTTCCAGGATCAGAACGGCACGGCCATTGACCGCAAGGATCTGACCGTCACGCTGAAGGACAGCGCAGGCAACGGCATTGCGGTCGCGGAAGACGGCACGTTCAAGGCTTATGCCGAGGAATACTTCTACACCGTTTCCGGCGCTGGCGTTGAATACGCCACTGGCAGCGTCACCATGAAGGAGGAAGGCTCCAACGAATTCACCATCACCCTGCAGGCAACCGCAGCGGGCGCATGGGACGGCAAAACGCAGACCGAACCGCAGACCGACGAAAACGGCGTTTACCAGATCGGCACCGGCGCGGAGCTGGCATGGTTCGTCGCGAAGAGCAAGGACGCGGACGTTTCCGGCGTTCTGACGGCCGATATCAACCTCGGCAAATACGCATGGCTGAACATCTCCTCCAGCAAGAAGGTCGTGCTTGACGGCGCAAGCTTTGAGATCACCGGCCTGAACGCCACGGCTGGCCTGTTTGCGCAGATCGGCTCGAATTCCTACATCCATGATCTGACCATCCGCGGCGCAGTTTCCGGCAAGGGCAGCGCAGGCGCGATCGCCGGCTATGCCAGCGGCACTGCTCCGAAAATCGCGAACTGCTTCAACTACGCAGTCATCACCTCTACCGGCAACAACGTCGGCGGTCTTGTGGGATACACCTATCAGAACGCCGTGATCGAGAACTGCGCGAACTTCGGCGCTGTCACCGGCGGCAGCAGCGCCGGCGGCATTATCGGCGGCACAGTCAGCAACGGCTCGACCATCACCGGCTGCTATAACACCGCAGAAATTTCCGCGACCGGCAGCAAGGCCGGCGGCATCATCGGCGGCACCAGCAGCGAAATGACTGTTACAAGCTGCTACAACACCGGCAAGATCTCCGGCACGGCCTCCGGCGGCATCGCAGGCGAGGTCAAGGGCAATGTGAACTGGAGCGGCACTGTGCAGGGGAAAATCACCATCTCCAGCTGCTACTCCACCGGCGAAGCGGGCAGCGCCGTATTCGGCACGGTTGACACTGCTTCCTCCGAGATTTCCAAGTGCTATTATCTGAACACGCTGAACGCGGACGCGAACGCCGAAGCGCTGAACGAATCTGACCTCAAGGACGCCGACCTGTCCGACGCGTTCGGCCCGGTCTGCGGCGGCTATCCCGCACTCAGATGGCAGACCGACGCGACCTTCCACAAGGCGAACGGCGAGGGCACGGTCGTTGACCCACTTTGCACCGTGAAGGGCTATACCCGCTTCACCTGCAGCGAGTGCGGCGAAAGCTACCGCACGGCTTATACCGCACCGCTCGGCCACGACTTCTGCGAGGATCTGGACGGCAGCGACAACAGCTGTGTCCTGACGGCTCCCACCTGCACGCAGCCGGGCAAGATCGTCCGTACCTGCCGCAGAGACGGCTGCTCAGAAACGAAGGAAGACATCGTTCCCGCCAAGGGCCATACGCCCAAGGACGGCACCGAGCAGGTCTTCACCGGCTATAAGACCTACGAATGCGCCGTCTGCGGCAAAACCTACACGGTCTGGGACGACGACCGCCTCGGCCACGTCTCCTACCCCGAGCAGACTGTCACCTCTATCAGCGTTTCCGACAACGGCAATTACCCCTGGGTCTACAATGCCGATCTGGACCGCTTTGAAAGCAGCAACCAGAATCAGGACAAGACCAGCTCCACGACCTCGTTTGCCTTTACGCTGAGCGCACCCACCGTTCTGCGCTTCGGCTACGGCGTTTCCTCGGAAAACGGCTATGACAAACTGACCATCACGCTCGCAGAAGACGGCGGCAGCACGGAAACGCTGGCCGACGCTGTCAGCGGCGAGAAGAGCGGCAGCATCAAGAAGCAGCTTGCAGCAGGCAGCTACACACTGACGCTGTCCTATGTGAAGGACGACGCCTCCAAGGGCGGCTCGGATATGGCGTATGTCAGCGTTCTGACGCTGGCCGGCATGGCCCGCGTGATCGTGGAGAACACCACGTTCCCGAAGGCGGAGGGCGCTGTCTGGGAAGGCACGCTGGCCGACACCTGGATCGAGCTGACTGGCGAATCGACCATGATGGGCTGCGTTGTGGAAGCACTGGATGGCCACACCGTCGTCGGCGCGGAAAGCAACTACATCTCCTCCATTGACAACTTGAAGGCGTTTGACGGCGGTACCATGTCCGGCTGGATGGGCACACTCAACGACTGGTTCACAAACTTTGGCTTTGGTGAATTTACCGTTGCAAAGGGCACGCTCTGCGCGGGCGACGAGATCCGCATCATGTACACCCGTACCGTTGAGGATCTCGGCGGCAGCTTTGGCAGCACGGATACCCGCCTCAAGGCGCTCACGTTCAGCACCGGTAAGCTGGCGCCCAAGTTCAGCGGCGACACCTTCACCTACACCCTGACTGTGCCGGAAGGCACGACCTCGCTGCTCGTCACACCGACGGCGGCAAACAAGAACTATCAGGTCCGCGCCTATCTCGGCACGCAGGCTACGGGCCGCGAATATTCCCGCACGTCCCTGATCCCCATCGCAAATGGCAGCGTCATCACCGTCGTCTGCGCAGACGACAGCTGGCCCACCATGAATGAAACGAGCGACGGCAAGCGCACTTATACCATCAACGTAGTGTTCGGCACAGCTCAGTCCTCTGACGCAGGCGTTGCGTCCGTCAAGGTCGCGGATGTTGAGGCAGCCGCGGGTGAGAACAACGCCTACACCGTCACTGTACCCTACGGCACGGCTATCACGGCAGACAGCTTTGTTATTGCGCTCTCCGACGACAAGGCCAGCGTCACCGTAGGCCCGACCGAGGGCGAAAGCGGCGTCTGGAGCTTCACCGTAACCGCTGAGGACGGCACTGCTGTGACCTACACCGTCACTGTGACCGTCGCGGAAGCGCCGAAGTCCTCTGACGCAGGCGTGACCTCCGTTTCCGTCGCGCACACCCCGGCCTCGAAGACCGGTGAGACAGCCTACACGGTCAAGCTACAGACGAACGCCGAGGTTACGGCAAACAGCTTCCAGATCGTTCTGTCCGATGAAAAGGCCAGCGTCTCCGCTCCCACAGCCAACGGCGATGTCTGGACGTTCACCGTTACCGCCGAGGACGGCACGACCACCGCAGCGTATACCGTCACCGTGACCCGCAGAAGCGCATCTGAGACGACCCCACTGCGGACGGTTACGCTCTCCATGCTCAGGGCAAGCCTGGAGGATACGACAACGCGCAGCTTTACGCTGCATCAAACAGCGGGCAGCAATGTGCTGACTTCTCCGTATCGAATCGTTTCTGGCGCATCCGGGATTCAGTTCCAGGTTAAGGTATCCTACAATACGGCATATTCCGCCGTATATGCCTTCACGACGACCGACGGAACTGCAAAAGCAGTGGACGCCCCGCACGCGAAGAATATTGCCATCATCAATCCCGATCTTTCCGGCAGTCTGGTCGCGGTCATTACGCTGACGAACAAGACCGACGCCTCCGACGTCTGGGTCTACGAGCTGCGTATGCCGACCGAGGCGAACCATGCCCCCAGGCTGAAGGACGGCGTAATCACCCCGGCTGCGGCCTCGATCAACCTTGGCGAAAGCTATCAGTTTGATATGACGCAGATCTTTGAGGACGAGGACGCCTACGATAAGCTCACCTACCGCGTCTGGCGTGATGCCGAGAATCCGTTCTATGTACCGGCCTCCTACACATATACGCCCAGCGCTGCCGGTACGTATACGCTCGTCTTCAAAGCAAGCGACGGCAAGGCAGAATCTCCGGAATACAAGTTCGTTCTTACTGTGATCGACCCGAACGCGAAGTCCTCTGACGCGGGTGTTGCGTCCGTCAAGGTCGCAGGCGTTGAGGCAGCAGCCGGTACGGCTGAAAACAGCTACTCCGTAACGCTCCCGGCTGGCACGGAGGTCACGGCAGACAGCTTCGAGATCACACTTTCCGACAGCAAGGCCACGCTTACCGGCCCGGCCAAGGGTGAGGACGGCGTCTGGACGTTTACTGTGACCGCTGAGGACGGCACTGCCGTGACCTACTCCGTCACGGTCACGGTGAAAGAGGCCAAGACGATCCACGCGACCATTTCCATGCAGGCAGAAAATATGTTTATCATGGTTCCGACCCGCGTGGAAGTCTCCAGCGATCTCGCCGAACGCTATGGCTACGCCGATGATGTCACAGACGGCGTTTCCGCGCTGGACGTGCTCGTGAAGTACCACGAGCTCACCTTCGGTGAGGACTTCACGAAGGACAGCAAGAGCGATTATCTCGTCGTCAGCAACGGCACGATCACCACGGTCAACGGAGAAAAAACCTCCGCGTTCAGTTTCGCGGTCAACGGCGAGTTCCCCTGCGACAAGAACGGCGAATACAACACGCAGTACGGCTACACCGGCTACACCATCAGCCAGACCCCCGTTGCGGAGGACGGCACCGTTGAGTTCTTCTTCTATCAGGACACCAGTATGTACATGGACTACTATACGTGGTTCACGGATACGGACGGAAACCGTCTGGATACCTTTACGGTTCAGGCCGGAACCGACTTCACGCTCGGTATGGACGGCTATATGTACGCCTACGGCGGCGGTCTGAAGCCCGAGGACCGTGTAACGCACGGTGCGGCGCTCGATCCTGAGGACATCCAGATCTGCACAGTCGGCGAAGACGGCACGCTCACGCCGGTCGAGGGCAAGGTCATCGGCGAAAATGGGCAGGTCACGCTCTCGTTTGCCGCCGCAGGCAGCTATGTTCTGTCCGCAATGGGCGACGAGTTCACCAACATTTTCTCCCCGTGGCTCCCCGTCACGGTCACAGCAGCTCCGAAGTCCAGCAATGCGGATGTCAACAGCGTCACTGTCGCGGGCGTTGAGGCCACTGCTGGCGAGAACAACACCTACACCGTTACCCTCCCCTACGGCACGGACGTTACAGCGGGCAGCTTTGTGATCGTCACGAGCGACGCAGGCGCGACTGTCGGCGCTCTGACGAATGAAGGCAATGTCTGGACGTTCACCGTCACCGCTGAGGACGGCGTGACCTCCAAGACCTACACCGTCACCGTTTCGTTCACCGAAGCCCCGAAGTCCAATGACGCGAATGTCAGCAGCGTCACCGTTGCGGGTTTCAAGGCTGTGGCCGGTGCGAACAACAGCTACACCGTCACGGTTCCCTATGGCACGGTCGTCAAGACCGGCAGCTTCGTGATCGTCACGAGGCATCCGCGCGCGACTGTCAGCGCTCTGACAAACACCAGAAATATCTGGAGCTTCACCGTCACCGCTGAGGACGGCGTGACCACCGCAGTCTACACCGTCACGGTCAATACCGCCGCGCTTCCGGAGCCGATCACTCCGGGTGTCGACAATAAGAAGCCCGCTTCGAAGCCCGAGGTCAAGCTTCCGTTCACCGACGTTTCCACGTCCGACTGGTTCTATGACGACGTTGCGTTCGTATACGAAAACGGCCTGTTCTCCGGCACGGACAGCAGAAGCTTCAGCCCGAACGCGTCCATGACGCGCGCCATGCTCGTCACGGTTCTCTACCGGCTCGAGGGCGAACCCACCGTCACAGGCAGAAGCAGCTTTACCGATGTGCGTTCCGGCACGTATTACGAAAAGGCTGTCATCTGGGCAGCCGCCAACGGCATCGTCACCGGCACGGACAGCACCTCCTTCTCCCCCGACGCCAAGGTCACGCGCGAGCAGCTTGCCGCGATCCTGTACCGCTATGCGCAGTACAGGAAGCTGGACACCGATGCGAGCGCAAAGCTGAACAGCTTCACCGACGCGGACAGCGTTTCCGCCTATGCCAGCGAGGCGCTCGGCTGGGCTGTCTCGGAGGGCCTGATCAACGGTGCTTCCGGCAAGCTCATGCCGAAGGGCGACGCGACCAGAGCACAGGTCGCCGCGATCCTCCACCGGTTCGTGAAAAATGTACTGAACTGACCTCATAATCCCAATTTGCAGCACAGGACTGCCCCCCTTTTTGGGGGGCAGCCCTGCGTGCTGTATTTCAGAGCATATCTGAAAGCCGGTAAACCAGACCGGCAGAAGCTATTGCGCCACTGGACAGATTACCGGTTTTCAGATATACTTGAAATGATACAACACATATGGAGTTGAATTGCGTGAACGTCTGGAAAACAAATAAAAAGGCCGCCGTCTGGGCGGTGCTGGCGCTGGTGCTGACGGCTGCGCTGCTGACCGGGTGCGGAGCGCCGCAGGCCGGGCCGAGCTATCACTGCACCGTCTCCATTTCCTGTGCATCGATTCTGGAGCACATGGAGCTTTGCAGCGAGGAAAAGCGGGAGCTGGTGCCGGAGGACGGCTGGCTGCTGGAGTCTGTAGAGGTCAGCTTTCAGGAGGGCCAGAGCGCTTTTGACGTTTTGCAGCAGGTCTGCCGGGAGAATAAACTCCATCTGGAATTTTCCACGACGCCGGTTTACGGCTCGGCTTACATTGAGGGCATCGGGAACCTCTATGAATTTGACTGCGGGGCGGAATCCGGCTGGATGTACGCAGTGAACGGCTGGTTCCCGAATTACGGATGCAGCCAGTATGCGCTGCAGGACAGAGACACGGTCACGTGGGTTTATACTTGTGAGCTGGGCAGGGACGTCGGCAGCGGCGGCTGGACAGAGGGCGAATGAGATACAAAGACGCTTTTTCGGGATATCATCCCGTGATCAATTTTCTATATTACGCACTGGTGCTGCTGTTTTCGATGTGCCTGATGCACCCGGTCTATCTGGCGGTTTCGCTGACGGGGGCGCTGGCCTACGATATTCATCTGAAAGGCCGGAAAGCGGTGCGGTTTGCCGTCATGGGGCTTCTCCCTATGGCGGCGCTTGCCGCGCTTCTGAACCCGGCGTTTAACCATGAGGGCGCGACAATTCTGACGTATCTGCCCTCCGGGAATCCGCTGACGCTCGAATCCATGCTCTATGGTGCGTCGGCAGCGGTCATGCTGGCAAGCGTCGTATTGTGGTTTTCCAGCTACAACGAGGTTATGACTTCGGACAAGTTTGTGTATTTATTTGGACGCGTGATTCCGGCGCTGTCGCTTGTTTTGTCCATGGCCCTGCGGTTCATTCCGAAGTTCAGGGCGCAGATGCAGACGGTTTCGGAGGCGCAGGCTTGTATCGGACGCGATACGAAAAACGGAAGCGTATTCCGCCGCGTTGGGAACGCCGTCAAAATCTTCTCAATCATGGTCACATGGTCGCTCGAAAATGCCATTGAAACGGCGGACTCCATGCGCTCACGCGGCTATGGCCTGCCGGGGCGCACGGCATTTTCGATCTATCGTTTTGACGACCGGGACAAGGCCGCGCTTGCGTGGCTGGTTTTCTGCGGGGCGTATCTCATTTCCGGCTGGATGGCGGGCGGAACGTATTTCCGGTATTATCCGACGGTGAAGGCCGCCGCATGGACGCCGATGACGGTCAGTTTTATGCTCGTCTATTTTGCGCTGGTGCTGACGCCGGTGATACTCGACCGAAGGGAGGACAGGCTGTGGAACTCTTTGCAATCAAACATCTGAATTATGCGTATCCAGAACAGGCAAAGAATGCGATCTCCGATTTCTCGCTGTCCGTCCGGCCGGGAGAATTTCTGGTGGTCTGCGGTCCGTCCGGTTGCGGGAAATCGACGCTGCTGCGGCAGTTAAAAACCGTCCTTGCGCCGCACGGACGAAGGAGCGGTCAAATCCTGTTTGACGGAAAGAATCTTGATGAACTTTCCCAGCGCGAACAGGCTGAAAAAATCGGCTTTGTGCAGCAAAGCCCGGAGAATCAGATCGTCACGGATAAGGTCTGGCACGAGCTGGCATTCGGGTTGGAATCGCTCGGCTATGACACGCCGACGATCCGCCGCAGAGTGGCGGAAATGGCGTCATTTTTCGGCATCCAGACATGGTTTTATAAGTCTGTTACAGAACTGTCCGGCGGACAGAAGCAGCTTCTGAATCTTGCGTCTGTGATGGTGCTTCAGCCGAAGGTGCTGATTCTCGACGAGCCAACAAGTCAGCTTGACCCGATTGCAGCGTCGGACTTTTTGGCAACGCTCGGCAAGATCAACCGGGAGCTTGGCACGACGATTATTCTGACCGAGCATCGCTTGGAAGAAGCGTTTTCCTTCGCGTCGCGCGTGGCTGTCATGGACGGCGGCAGACTGCTTTGCAGCGGAACGCCTGCCGAGGTGGGCGCGGAATTAAAATCCAGCGGGAACGCGATGTTTTTTGCCATGCCGGCCGCCATGCGGATATGGGCGGCGACGGATTCCAAGGCAGTTTGCCCCATTTCTGTCTGTGACGGGCGAAACTGGCTGCTGGAATATGCAAAAACGCACGAGTTGAAGCCGATTCCGGAAGAAAATAAAAACGCGCCGGACACGGAAACCGTTGTCTCGGCGCGGGAAATCTGGTTCAAATACGATAAGGACTTGCCCGATGTGGTCAAGGGTTTATCCTTGGAACTGCACAAAGGTGAATTTCTGGCCCTGCTCGGCGGCAACGGCACGGGCAAGACCACCACGCTTAAGCTGCTGGCAAGTCTGAAAAAGCCGTATCGTGGGGAACTGAACATCACCGGCAGCGTCGGAATGCTGCCGCAGAATCCGCAGACGCTGTTTGTAAAAGCCACGGTGCGCGAGGACTTATTGGAGATTCTACCAAAATCCGAACGGAAACCTGAGCGTCTCGCACAGGTCGTTTCGCTCTGCAAGCTGGCGGAGCTGCTTGACCGCCATCCCTACGATCTTTCGGGCGGCGAACAGCAGCGCGCGGCGCTGGCGAAAATCCTGCTTCTGAATCCGGACATTCTACTCCTTGACGAACCGACGAAGGGACTTGATGCGGAATTTAAGCAGACGTTCGGGCAGGTTTTAAGGACGCTGCGAGCGTCCGGCGTGGCGATTCTGATGGTCAGCCATGATATCGAATTCTGCGCGAAGTATGCCGAACGCTGCGCCCTGTTTTTTGACGGCAATATCGTCACCGAGGCTGCGCCGCGCACGTTTTTCAGCGGCAACAGCTTCTACACGACCTCCGCGAACCGCATTGCACGCGACGTGCTGCCGGAAGCCGTTACGCCGGAGGATGTGATCGCGGCCTGCGGCGGAGCGGTCGCGCCGGAACCGGCGCTGCCGGAGTATCAGCGTATTCCGCCTGCACCGGAGAAGGAAGCGCAGGTTCTGAAAAAGCTCCCGGTCTGGCGCAAGGCGCTTGCCGCCGTATCCGGTATCGTGTCGCTGGTGCTGATGATCCAGGCCATCGGCGTGACCGATCTGACAAAGCTTGTGGACGCGGGCGGACTGACAGGTCTTGCGGGCAGCCAGATGAGGCTCTACGGCATTCTGCTTCTCTCGCTGCTCGTGTTTGCGCTGTCCATTGGCCGAAAAGCCGACCGCCCGGATTATCTCATCCAGACGCCCGTGGAAAAGCGGAAGCTGAGGAACCGCACGATTTTTGCGACGGCTTTGATCCTCCTGCTCATTCCGCTGACGCTGTTCATCGGTGTGTACTGCTTCGGCGGGAAACGGTATTATTTCATTTCGCTGCTCATTCTGCTCGAATGTATGCTGCCGTTCTTCCTCATCTTCGAAGGGCGAAAGCCGCAGGCACGGGAGCTGGTGCTGATAGCAGTTCTGGTCGCGCTGAACGTCGCGGGCCGCGCCGCGTTCTTCATGCTGCCGGAATTCAAACCGGTCGTGGCAATGACGATCCTGGCGGGCGTGGCCTTTGGCGGCGAAACGGGATTCTTGGTTGGCGCGATGACCATGCTGGTGTCCAATATGCTCTTTTCCCAGGGGCCGTGGACGCCGTGGCAGATGTTTGCCATGGGCATCATCGGCTGGCTGGCAGGTGTCTTGTACCGCAAGGGCGTTCTGCGGCGCGGGCGGCTGAGCCTTTGTATCTTCGGCGTGATCGCGTCCACGATCATCTACGGCGGCATTATGAATCCCGCGTCTGCGCTCATGTGGTCGAACACGATCAACTGGAAAATCATTTTAAGCTACTACGTCACCGGCCTTCCGGTCGATCTGGTGCGAGCTGTTGCCACATTCATCTTCCTGTGGCTCGGCGCGGAGCCGATGCTGGAAAAGCTGGACAGGGTCAAAACAAAATACGGCTTAGCGGAGTAACTTCCGCTAAGCCGTGTGCGTTTTCCTGTCAATGTCCGGCAGCGCTTGGGATGTCCTGAAGCGCGAAGCGGTATTCCTGTTCCGCATCGGGATATTTCTCCCGGTCGACCTTGCTCAAAAACATTTCGAGCGGACGGACCCACAGACCGCCGTCGCCGTAGAGCTTTCGGTAGATCACGCAGGCCTCGCCTGTCTCAGAATCCTTGGCAAGCGCCTCCACAAGATAATAATCGCCCTTGAAATGGCGGTAGACCCGTCCGATCTGGAGCTGCTGCATACCGCTTCTCCCCTTTCGAATAAATGTCCCGCAGGCCGCTTTGAACGGCCTGCGGGCTTTCGTTTTTATTTTGCCAGCTTGTTTTTATCGAAGAAATACTCCTTCGTCAGCTTCGCCACAACGCCGGACAGCGCAAACAGGGCGATAAAGTTCGGGATCGCCATGAGGCCGTTGAACGTGTCCGCAATGTCCCACACCACGTCGAGCGACGCGACCGCACCGATCACGACGACGATGATGAACAGGACCTGATAGGCCTTCGAAACCTTGAGGCCAAACAGATACTGGACGCAGCGGCTGCCGTAGAGCGACCAGCCGAGGATCGTCGTGAACGCGAAGAGCATCAGGGCCAGTGCGACGAAGACGGAAGCGAATTTCTGGCCGAACATGGTGGAAAATGCGGCTGTGATCAGCTCGGAGCCGACCTTGTGGCCGAAGGTGATATCCACGCCGCTGCAAATGATGGTCAGGGCCGTCAGGGTGCAGATGACGATGGTATCGGCAAAGACCTCGAAGATACCGTACAGGCCCTGCTGGACGGGGCTCTTGGTGTCAGCCGCCGCATGGGCGATGGCTGCGGAGCCAAGGCCCGCTTCGTTGGAGAAGGCGCTTCTGCGCAGGCCCCAGACAATGGTCTGCTTGAGCGCAATACCACTGGCCGCGCCGCCGAGCGCCTTGGGCGTAAAGGCTGTGGCAAAGATCTTGCCAAAGGCCGGGCCGATATTACCGGCGTGACCGAAAATCACGACAAGCGCAAAAATGATGTACAAAACGCTCATGACCGGAACGAGCTTTTCCGCCACGGCGCCGATGCGCTTGATGCCGCCGAAGAGGATCACGCCGATCAGCGCGGCGATCGCAACGCCGAACACGAAGTTCAGCAGCTTCCGCTCCCCTTCCGCAGCCGGGATGAAGGCGTCGATGGCGTCGTTCAGGGAACCGACGATGGAGTTGACCTGCGACATATTGCCGATGCCGAAGGAAGCGATGGCTGCGAAAACGCAAAACAGAATGCCGACCCACTGCCAGTGCTTGCCGAGACCGTTTTTGACGTAGTACATCGGACCGCCGACCCAGTCACCCTTTGCGTCGCGCTCGCGGTATTGGATGGACAGCGTGACCTCGGAATACTTGATCATCATGCCGAGCAGCGCCGCCAGCCACAGCCAGAACACTGCACCGTAGCCGCCGAGGGCGATGGCCTGCGAGGTGCCGACGATATTGCCGGTGCCGACCGTCGCGGCCAGCGCCGTGGTAACGGCCTGCAGCGGGGTAACGGCGCCCGCGCCGGCCTCCTGCTTCTGGAACATCTTGCCGACCGTGTTCTTCATCGCGTAGCCAAAGCGCGTGAACTGGATCCCACGGTTGCGGATCGTCAGGTACAAACCGCCGACGATCGTACATGGCAGGAAAATATACAGCCA
>OMAE01000387.1_pt1 | contig 15767 bp, 9 predicted proteins | sample 1673701 | NCBI WGS metagenome assembly OMAE01 (sample SAMEA103958123, study PRJEB25191) | human gut metagenome | reverse complement strand
TGAGGATACCCACAAGATGGCCGAGGCCAACAAGGCTTTTGCACATTACAGATACTAATCTGCGTCTTTGGGGGGCCGTGTCCGTTTCCCTTACCGCAAAGCACAAGATTCATCTGGGACCCACACGGCGTTCCCAAAAAGTTTAGGAGGTAACTATGCCAAGAGACGTTTCTCTGGAAATGACCAGAAACATCGGCATTATGGCCCATATCGACGCAGGCAAGACCACGACCACCGAGCGCATCCTGTTCTATACAGGCATCAACCACAAAATCGGTGAGACGCACGACGGCGCTGCGACGATGGACTGGATGGAGCAGGAGCAGGAGCGTGGCATCACGATCACTTCCGCCGCCACCACATGCTATTGGAGCCATACCGAGTATCAGAACGACCCGGCCCTTGCCAAAAAGAACAGACACAGAATCAACATCATCGACACCCCGGGCCACGTGGACTTCACCGTTGAGGTGGAACGCTCCCTGCGTGTACTGGACGGCAGCGTTACCGTTATGTGCGCAAAAGGTGGTGTTGAGCCTCAGTCTGAGACCGTGTGGCATCAGGCCAACAAGTATCATGTCCCCCGCATGATCTACGTCAATAAGATGGACATCATGGGCGCGGATTTCTATCACGTGCTGGACATGATCAAGGACCGCCTGAAGGCGAACGCCATCCCCCTGCAGCTTCCCATCGGCAAGGAGGAGACGTTCAAGGGCATTATCGACCTGCTTGAGATGAAAGCCTACGTCTATTACGATGACCTGGGCAAGGATATCCGCGTGGAGGAGATCCCCGAGGATATGCAGGAGCTGGCTGAGAAATACCGCAGCGAACTGATCGAAGCCATCGCCGAAAACGACGAAGAGCTGATGATGAAATATCTCGACGGTGAGGAGCTCACCATCCCCGAGATGAAAGTGGCCATCCGCAAGGAGACCATCGCCAATACGATCGTTCCGGTCGTGTGCGGCACTTCCTATAAAAACAAGGGCGTGCAGAAGCTGCTCGACGCCATCGTGGACTACATGCCGGCTCCGACCGACATCGAGGACATCAAGGGCGTAAACCCCGACACCGAGGAAGAGGAGACCCGTCCTTCCGACGACAACGCTCCTTTCGCGGCGCTGGCGTTCAAGATCGCGACCGACCCGTTCGTGGGTAAGCTTTGTTTCTTCCGCGTTTACTCCGGTGTTGTCGAAGCCGGCAGCACGGTGTACAACTCCGTGAAGGACAACCGCGAGCGCATGGGCCGCATCCTTCAGATGCACGCCAACCACCGTCAGGATATCGATATCTGCTACGCCGGCGACATCGCGGCGGCTGTGGGCCTGAAGAACACGACCACGGGCGACACGCTGTGCGACGAAAAGCATCCGGTTATCCTGGAGAGCATGGAGTTCCCCGAGCCCGTTATCCGTGTGGCCATTGAGCCGAAAACCAAGGCCGGCCAGGAAAAAATGGGCATCGCGCTGGCAAAGCTGGCTGAGGAGGACCCCACGTTCCGAACCTATACCGACGAAGAGACCGGCCAGACCATCATCGCGGGCATGGGCGAGCTCCATCTGGAGATCATCGTCGACCGCCTGCTGCGTGAGTTCAAGGTGGAGGCCAACGTGGGCGCCCCGCAGGTTGCCTACCGCGAGACCATCCGCCGTCCCGCCGACCAGGACACCAAGTACGCGCGTCAGTCCGGCGGTAAAGGCCAGTACGGTCACGTCAAGATCAAAATCGAGCCGAACGAAGCAGGTAAGGGCTATGAGTTCGTCAACGCCATCGTTGGCGGCGCCATCCCGAAAGAGTTCATCGGCCCCATCGACCAGGGCATCCAGGGCGCCATGCAGGCCGGCGTGCTTGCAGGCTATCCCGTTGTGGACGTCAAGGTCACGCTGTACGATGGTTCCTACCATGAGGTCGACTCCTCCGAAATGGCGTTTAAGATCGCCGGTTCCATGGCCTTCAAAGAGGCTATGCGTAAGGCGGATCCCACGCTGCTGGAGCCCATTATGAAGGTCTGTGTCATCGTCCCCGACGAGTACATGGGCGATGTGATCGGCGACCTGAATGCCCGGCGCGGACAGATCCAGGGCTATGAGATGCGTTCCGGCGCACAGCAGATCGACGCGTTCGTGCCTCTGGCCGAGATGTTCGGCTATGCCACCGACCTGCGTTCCCGCACCCAGGGCCGTGGTCAGTACACCATGGAGCCCAGCCACTATATCGAGCTGCCCAAGGGCCTGCAGGAGAAGCTGATCGCCAAGCGCACCGGCCGGGAAAATTTCTAAAACCGTATTTTACGATTGATTTTCCCACAAAAATACTGTAAAATGGCAGTGTTAAACTGTAACGCTGCCCCACACACGATACAAAAATGTTAAGGAGGATCATTTCAAATGGCTAAGCAGAAATTTGAGAGAACTAAGCCCCACGTTAACATCGGCACCATCGGTCACATCGACCATGGTAAGACCACCCTGACCGCCGCTATCACCAAGTATCTGGCTCTGCAGGGCAAGGCGGAGTACACCGATTACTCCTCCATCGATAAGGCTCCCGAAGAGCGCGAGCGTGGTATCACCATCAACACCGCTCACGTGGAGTATGAGACCGAGAATCGTACCGGCCACAACTTCAAGACCGGCGAGGACGGCGAGATCCAGGGCCGCCACTATGCCCACGTCGACTGCCCGGGCCACGCCGACTATATCAAGAACATGATTACCGGTGCTGCCCAGATGGACGGCGCTATCCTGGTCATCGCTGCCTCCGACGGCCCCATGGCTCAGACTCGTGAGCACCTGCTGCTGGCCCGTCAGGTGAACGTGCCCTCCGTGCTGGTGTTCCTGAACAAGTGCGACCAGGTGGACGACGAGGAGCTGCTGGAGCTGGTGGAGATGGAAGTTCGCGAGCTGCTGGACTTCTATGGCTTCCCTGGCGACGACACCCCCATCATCCGCGGTTCCGCTCTGAACGCTCTGGTTTCCGAGTCCACCGATCCCAACGCTCCCGAGTATGCCTGCATCAAGGAGCTGATGGATGCTGTTGACAGCTGGATCCCCACTCCCGACCGCAAGGAGGATATGCCCTTCCTGATGCCCGTCGAGGACGTGTTCACCATCTCCGGCCGTGGTACCGTTGCTACCGGCCGTGTGGAGCGTGGTCAGCTGAAGCTCAACGAGAAGGTTGAGATCGTTGGTCTGTCCGACGAGAAGCGCGAGACCGTCGTCACCGGTATCGAGATGTTCCACAAGCTGCTGGACTACGCTGAGGCCGGCGATAACATCGGCGCCCTGCTGCGCGGTGTTGCCAAGACCGAGATCGAGCGCGGCCAGGTTCTGTCCAAGCCCGGTTCCATTCACCCCCACACCAAGTTCGTTGGCCAGGTGTACGTTCTGACCAAGGACGAGGGCGGCCGTCACACCCCCTTCTTCAACAACTATCGTCCCCAGTTCTACTTCCGTACCACCGACGTTACCGGCATCATCACCCTGCCCGAGGGCACCGAGATGTGCATGCCCGGCGATAACGTCGACATGAACGTGGAGCTGATCACCCCCATCGCTATCGAGAACGGTCTGCGTTTCGCTATCCGTGAGGGTGGCCGTACCGTGGGCTCCGGCGTCGTCATCGCCATCAACAACGACTGATTGACGTTCCCCCCACCGGCGTATAGCTGAATAAAAAGGCCCGGCAGAGTGTGCTCTGCCGGGCCTTTTTGAGACAAATGGTGGAAGATGTTTAATACTTTTTTAATATTTATACATGAACTTTTGTAACATCCCTTGGGTATTCTATACTTGCAAGAGACAAAAAACTTTTTTCATCAATCTTCCTGCCATTCAGGCGGAGAACCGGCTTTCGGTTCTCCGCCTTATGGTTTCTGCGCATAAAAACGGCCCCGCAGGCAATGCGGGGCCGTCTGACGACCTTCTCGTCAGAATAACGGCCATTTGGGCCAGGTTTTCCGGATGTACGCCGGGACCTCTTCCCGGGGCAGGCCCAGCACCGCGCCCAGCTCCCCGTACAGGGCGTCCTCCGCCCGCTTCAGATAACGCTCGTCCATCTGGCTTATCTTCCGCCCGTGATGAACGGCCCAGCTGCGCCGCCGGCACACGCCCTTGATGAGGCCCGCCAGCCGCCGGCAGTCGTAGGAGGTCAGCACCTGGTGATACAGGTCCTTGATGGCCCGCATGCTGTGGCTCTCGGCCTGCTCCTCCGGCAGCTGGTCCAGCTCCGCAATGATCTGCGCCGTCTCCTCCGCCGTCAGCAGCGGCCGCATGAGCACCTGAGTGTCCACCGGGGTCATCACCTGACCGGACCGGTACAGGGGCGACAGCGTGTAGTACAGTCGGGTCTTGTCCATACCCGGCAGGGACGGCGCGCCCACGCCCTCCACCCGGCAGACGCCCTCGCCGCCATATACCACCAATTCGCCCGCTGCATACATGACCCTCATCCTCTCTTTTCTTCTTTACCATATTATACCACTTTTCCCCCAAAAGGGTAAGTCTTTTTTTTGCCGGTTTGACAAATTCCGCCGCCCTGGGGTATAATGGGGGGCACGAAACGCGCAAGGAGGTGCGGACTGTGGAAAGTGCACTGGATCAAAAGCTGGACCTGTCGGCCCTGCATCTGGGGACCATCTCCCTGGGGAAGCTGCTGGGAGCGCTGCTGACGCTGGTGATCTGTCTGATCGCCGTGCGCCTGGTGACGGCGCTGCTGCGCCGGGTCCTGGATAAAACCCATATCGACGCCCGGGTGCGGAAATACCTGGTGCAGTCTGTGCGCCTGGTGCTGTGGGTGGTGACGGTGCTCATCACCGCCGATCAGCTGGGCATTCCCGTCACGTCCCTGGTGGCGCTTTTGTCGGTGCTGTCCCTGGCCGTATCCCTGGCGGTGCAGAATGTCCTGGCCAATGTGGCCGGGGGACTGGTGCTGCTGGTGACCAAGCCCTTCGCCGTGGGCGACTATGTGGATACCCCCTGCGGCGCGGGCACGGTAAAGGATCTGACCTTGACCTATACCTATCTGGATACGCCGGACGGCCTGCGCATTGCCGCCCCCAACAGCAGCATCTCCGCCGGGAAGATCACCAACTATACGGCTCTTGGCACCCGGCGCATTGAGCACGCCGTCAGCGCGTCCTATGACGCGCCGGTGCAGACGGTGCGCCAGGCACTGCTGGATGCCGTGGCCCGGACTCCGGGCCTGCTGGACAAGCCGGCGCCGGAGGTGTATGTCAATGCCTACGGCGAAAGCGGCATCGAATATATTGTCCGGGCCTGGGCCAGAACCGCCGACTATTGGCCGGCATATTACGCCCTGCTGGAGGGGATCAAGACGGCCTTTGACCAGCGGTCCGTGGAGATGCCGTATAACCACCTGAATGTTCATATTGTGGACCCCGTGCGGGTAGAAAGAGAGACAAAAGCATGATCTGTTCCCTGATTTTAGGCGCCCTCATCGGCTGGATCGCCGGCAAGCTCATGGGCAGCCGCGGCGGCCTGATCCGTAACCTGATCCTGGGCGTGGTGGGCTCCGCCGTGGGCAATTGGCTGGCGGGTACCATCGGCATCGCCGCCACCGGCTCCGTGGGGGCCATTCTCATCGGCGTAGGCGGGGCCTGCGTGGTGATCCTCATCGCTCGCTGGCTGTTTCATTAAGGAGGAAATGTCATGAAGCCTGTGATCCACGAATCCGCCTTTGTGGCGGAAAATGCCACCGTCCGCGGCAGCGTCACCATCGGCCCGGAGGCCGGCATCTATTTCGGCGCAGTGCTCCGGGCGGAGACGGCCCCCATCACCGTGGGGGAGGGCGCCAATATCCAGGACAACTGCATCGTCCATGCCGACCCCGGCTTCCCCGCCGTCATCGGCCGGGACTGCACCGTGGGCCACGCCGCCATTCTTCACGGCTGCACCATCGGCGACAACACGCTGGTGGGCATGGGAGCCATCGTTCTCAACGGAGCCGTGGTGGGCCGGGACTGCATCGTTGCCGCCGGAGCCCTGGTGACCCAGGGGGCCGTGATTCCCGACGGCTCCATGGTCATGGGTGCGCCCGCCAGGGTCCGCCGCCCCCTGACGCCGGAGGAGATCGCCCAGAACGCCGCCTCCGCCGCCGGATACCGCCGGGAGTCCCAGCTGTATAAGGCCGGGGAGCTGTAACGCACGCAATAGCTCATCATAAAAAGTGGGAGGGGCTCAGCCCCTCCCATTCAGCTTGTCCCAAAAGAGCTTTGCCCTTTTTGGACAAGCCAAAGGCCCCGGGGCTTCCCCCGGGGCCTTGGTGCGTTATCAGTCTATGTTGATCTCACCGATATCCTCCGCCGGGATGCCCAGGTCCAGCAGGGCCTGGGTCAGCTCCTTGTAAGAGGACTTGGTGGCGCTGATGGTGCGGCTGTCGCCATCGCGGAACAGGGTGATCTCGACGCCCAGCCAGGCGTAGTCGCCATCCACCGGAAGAACGTTCTTCGCCTGGACATCCCGCCAGGCGGCGTCATACAGGGCCTGGGCCTCCTCCGCCGTCAGCTCCCGGCTTTCGCCGGCGGCGTTCAGCCACAGCCCGCCGCCGGTGGGCTGCCAGCCGGACGGGGGAACGTTGCCGTTGAACATAACATAGGTCTGCACCTCCTCCAGCCGGGCCACCTGCTCCAGAGCTGCCTTGACCGGCTCCGTCATCGCCAACCGGTAGCACCGGGCCATGGAGGTGCCGTCCTTCAGAACATAGTGCACCACAAAGGTCATCCGGCAGTTCACATCTGCGGCGCGATTCTCCGCCAGCTCCGCCTGGGCCTTTACCAGGGTCTCCAGGGACCGGGGATCCTCCAGGGTAAAGCTGGTGTCCAGGCAATATACCCGGGCCCGGGCCACATCCTCCGCCTGGGGCGTCCGGTCGGCGTAGCCGAAAACGTCCGCCCGCAGGGCCACGCACAGCAGCACCAGCACCAGCGCCGTCACCGCCGCGCCGGGCAGGCGCTTGGGCAGCACCCGCAGGGTCTTGCCCACCAGCATGGCCGCCGCCAGATAGCACACGATGCCCATCACGGCCATGCACACGCACAGACGGGCGGGGCTGAAGTCGCCGCTGCGGCCCACGGACACCAGGACATACAGCAGCATACCCAGGGGCAGACCGCCTACCAGCCCCACGCCCAGCCGGAACACCGGCCGCATCCAGGGGAAGGCCGCCGCATCGCCGGACAGCTCGCTTTTCCGCCGGCCGTACAGCAGCCGGGACAGGACCGTCAGCACCAGGGCCACGGCGGTGAAGATCAGCAGGGTCCGCCAGCCCTGGGGAGCCAGGCCGCTGGCGCAGTCGGCGTTCTGTATGCGGTCATCGGGCAGCTTGCCGGTGAGAAACGGCGAATAGCTGGGACCGCTCTGGCCCAGGTCGCAGATCAGCTGATACACCGGCGTCAGCCACCGGGTAATGACGGGCTGGGCGTCCGGCATGGTGAAGCCGTCCAGCAGAAGCTCCGCCAGTTGCTGGCCCAGCCAGGTCAGCGCCACCGCCAGGCAGTTGACGGCGGCGTACAGCACCGGCACCGCCAGCAGCCACCCGGTGACCATGGCGCACAGGGTCCCCAGGGCCAGGAAGATCAGGTCCAGCAGGGTGGCCACCACGAACCACGTCAGCAGGGCCGGCGTCAGAGCCAGGCCGCCCAGCAGGGCCGCCAGGGCCGTCACTGCCAGCACCAGCAGGTTCCCCGCCGCCAGCATGGCCCAGCCGGTGAGAAAATGGGTCCAGAACAGGGTCCCCCGCCGCTGGGGCAGGGCGTGCATGGCCCCCACGGACCGGGGGTTCATCAGATAGGAAAACGAGGCCATGGCCATCATGCCGCCGAAGATCAGCGCCAGCACCACGGCGGTGGCGTAGGTGTCGGCGCACAGCTCGGTCAGGTTCACCAGGGCGGGATTCCGCTCTGCGGCCCTGTTCCACACCGGGATGGGCAGGAAGATCAGCCACAGCCCCACATACAGGAACAGCACCGGCCAGTATCGCCGCAGGTCGCTGCGGGCGATGGCCCCGTTAAAGAACGATGTCGCGGACCGCATAGTCAGCACCTCCCAGCTCATAGATGAAAATCTCCTCCAGGGTCAGGGGAATGGCCTCCAGCAGCAGGGGAGACAGGGCCTGCATCCGGTGCAGGACCTCCTCCCGGCTGCCCCGGACAATGTAGGTGATGACCCGGCCCACGGCGGACCGGTGCAGCACCCGGATGCCCTCCGGCAGCGGCGGCTCCTCCGCTGCGGCATAGGCCACCTGGAGCTTCACCGTGTTGTCCTGCAGCTCCGACAGGCTCCGCTCCAGCAGCACCTGCCCCTTGTTCATAATGCCCACATGGTCGCACACGTCCTCCAGCTCCCGGAGGTTGTGGCTGGACACCAGCACCGTGGTGCCCCGGTCGGCCACGTCTCCCAGCAGCAGGGACCATACCTGCCGCCGCATCACCGGGTCCAGACCGTCCACCGGCTCGTCCAGCACCAGCACCTCCGGCATGCAGCTCATGACCAGCCAGAAGGCCGCCTGCTTCTGCATGCCCTTGCTCATCCGGCGTAGCAGCTGCTTTTCCGGCAGGGGAAAGGCCTCCCGCAGCTTGTGATACCGGTCCCAGCTGAAAAAGGGGTGGGTCCCGGCATACAGCCGGGCCATGTCCCGGATGTTGGCCTGTGGGAAATAGTACCAGTCGTCGGGAATCACCGCCATGCGGCTTTTGGCGGCGGGATTTTCATATACCGGCTGGCCGTCCAGGGTCACCTGGCCGCTGTCGGGCCGGTACACGCCGGTGAAGTGGCGGATGATGGTGGATTTGCCCGCCCCGTTGGGGCCCACCAGGCCGTATACCGCCCCCCGGGGCACCGTCATGTTGGCCCCGTCCAGGGCCCGGAAGCCGTCAAAGGTTTTTACCACGTTATTCGCTTCAAGCATCGCGATCCCCTCCCTTCCAAAGGTCCGTCCATTCCTCCCGGGTCATGCCCAGGTCCCGCAGCTCCGCCATCAGCGGCAGCACCCGGGCCGTCACCTCTCTGCGCCGCTGGCGGTTTTGCTCCTGGCCCTCGGAGACGAAGGTGCCCCGGCCCGACACGGTGTAAACATATCCCTCCGCCTCCAGCTGGGTATAGGCCCGCTGGATGGTGTTGGGATTGATGGCCAGCTCCGTGGCCAGGCTCCGCACGGAGGGCAGCTTGTCTCCCGCCGCCAGCACGCCCGTTACCATCATGCTCCGCAGGCCGTCCCGCACCTGCTCATAGATGGGCCGCGCATCCCGGTAATCCAAGCGTATCACGCATGTGACCTCCTTTCTGTGTGTATTATCTGTATTGATACACTCATTATATTCTATCCAGGGACCGGTTGTCAAGAGAAAAAACCGGGAAAGTCCCGCCGGATTGCCGTGAATACCGGCTGAATATTTTCAATTTGCGAAAGGAAGAGCACCTGACCGCGGTTGGCGGCAGGGAATGACCGCTTCCGGATTTTTCACGGAACCCACAAATTTTCGGCGGGATATTTGCACACATCGCATTATTGCGCTGAACCGCGAAAGATGGTACAATACAAAGAGAGCGCCATACTTTTATGCATGGCGTCCGACTTACACTTATAGGAGGAACGAGATGACAGCTATCAAACGGTGCTGCGCACTGGCCCTGGCGGTTCTGATGATCCTGACCGCCCTGCCGGTGACAGCCTTCGCCGAGACGGCTGCGCACGAGACCAACGCCTCTCTCCATGAGACGACGCTGGATGGTATCGCCAACGATATCACCCGCCAGGTCCTGCGCAGCAGCCAGAAGGACGGCGAAAGAATCCAGATGGAAAACACCGCCAAGCTCGACGACAGCGATGAAGTCGAGATCATCGTGGTGGTAAACGACTCCGTGGCCGACCCCGATTCCCGGGCCCAGGTCAACGCCCTGCTGCGCACGCAGAAGAGCGCCCTGGCCCAGATCGAACGCGCCCTTGACACCAAGGTGGAGCCCCAGCGGCAGTACACCACCCTGCTCAACGGCTTCTCCGCCACGGTGACCTATGGCCAGTACAAGGCCATCCGGAAGCTGGACTGCGTCCAGTCCGCCTTCATTTCCCCCACCTTTGAGCTGCTGCCCGACACCGCCAACAGCAACCGGATGATCGGCGGCGGTATCTATAATACCACGGGCTTCACCGGCGAGGGGATGCTGGTGGCCATTCTGGATACCGGCGTGGACATGGGCCACGAGGTGTTCAAGGCCGCGCCCAAGAGCCCCTCCCTGACCCAGGAAAAGCTCCGGACCCTGCTGGAGACCTATGATTTCCAGGTGGAGAGCATCATCAAGGGCATCAGCGTGTCCAACCTGTACTACAGCGCCAAGATTCCCTTCCAGTTCGACTACGGCGACAAGGATAAGGACGGCAATCCCGGCGAAAAGGGCAGCCACGGCACCCATGTGGCCTCCACCGCCGCCGGTAATGTGGGCGTCAACGATGCCGTCATGGGCGTGGCGCCCCAGGCCCAGATCATCAACATGAACGTGTTCAAGAGCAGCGGCGGCGCGTCCTATTCCGATATTCTGGCCGCCCTGGAGGACTGTATTCTGCTGGGCGTGGACGTGGCCAACCTGAGCCTGGGCTCCGACTGCGGCTACATCGACTATGACAGCGAGGATGCCTTTACCAAGAGCCTGCTGGACGTGTTCGAGCGCACCGGCGAGAGCGGCGTGTCCCTGGCTGTGGCCGCCGGCAACGCCTATAACGCCGCCTATGGCGACGCCTTCGGCGGCAAGGCCCTGGCCTCCAACCCCGATTACGGCCTGGTCAGCGAGCCCTCTACCTATGGCGAGTCCCTGTCCGTGGCTGCCGTGTCCAACGGCGTGGTCAACAGCCCCTATGTCACCGTGGGCGGCAAGAACCTGGCCTATCAGGACAGCGCCACCATCAGCGACGACGAGAATGCCAAGCCCTTCCGCAGCCTGTCCTCCCGGGGCTCCATCGAGTATGTGGTGGTTCCCAACTACGGCGCGGAGGAGGACTATGCGGGCCTGGACCTGACCGGCAAGATCGCCCTGGTCCAGCGGGGCGGCGGTATGTACTACGAGCAGAAGGAGCGCGCCGCCGCCAACGCCGGCGCCATCGGTATGCTGGTGTACAACAACGTCCCCGGCATGCTGTATATGTCCATCACCGACTGGAAGATTCCCTGCGCGTTTATCTCCCAGGCTGCCGGCGAATACATGAAGCAGCAGCAGACCAAGACCCTGTCCGTGGCTGCGGCCGACGCCCTGGTGGAGTCTCCCACCTACGGCATGGCCGATTTCTCCAGCTGGGGCGCCACCACCGAGCTGACCCTGAAGCCGGAGCTCACCGCCCCCGGCGCGGGCATCTATGCCGCCGTGCCCGGCGGCTATGAGAGCATGGACGGCACCTCCATGGCCTCCCCCCATGTGGCGGGCGGCATGGCCATCGTCCAGCAGGCCCTGAAGGCCCGCGATGCCTCTATGTCCGGCGCGGACCGCAAGCACATGACCGATACCCTGCTCATGAGCACCGCCCATGTGATCTATGACAACGACGGCGTGCCCTATTCTCCCCGCAAGCAGGGCGCCGGCCTGATGAGCATCAACGACGCCGTGAATACCCGGGGTTATCTGTCCGTGGCGGGCATGGAGCGTCCCAAGCTGGAGCTGAAGGACGATCCCGCTATGAAGGGCGTGTATACCATGACCTTCACCGTTCACAACACCGGCAGTGACACCCTGTATTACGACGTGACCCCCATCGTCCTGACGGACACCACCGAGAGCTACGTCAACGGCAATCAGCAGGAGTTCTCCACCATCAGCGGAAGCTCCCGGCTGCTGCCCCACACCTTCACCACCAACTGCGAGAATAACCGCGTGTCCGTGGCCCCCGGCAAGACCGCCGATGTCACCGTCACCGTCACCGTCACCGACGAGGGCCGGACGATGCTGGCCCAGTTCCCCAACGGCAGCTATGTGGAGGGCTTCGTGACCCTGACCCAGGTGGCCGCCGACGGCAGCAGCCTCACGGATCCCATTGATCTGGGCGTGCCCTTCCTGGCCTTCTACGGCGACTGGACCAAGGCCCCCATCATGGACTCCACCGATTACTGGGAGACGCTGGACGGCTCCGCCAGCCAGGCCCAGGCCTATATGAACACCGCCTTCTCCTCCTCCAGCGAGAACACGGTGGACACCTACCTGGGTGACAACAACTACACCAGCGTGCCGTATCTGGCGGACCGCAACGCCATCTCTCCCAACAACGATGACTTTATGGACAGCCTCACCGGTATCTACACCGGCCTGCTGCGCAACACCAAGAGCCTGAAGTATACCATCACCGGCGCAAACGGCCAGGTGTACTACAGCAAGGACTGCGAGTATGTGGGCAAGTCCATCTACAGCTACGACTATTACCGCATTGTGCCCGCCGGTGTGGACGCCGAATATGACGGCATCGAGCCCTGGTACGGCACCGACGCCCACAACGCCAAGCTGCCCAACAACACCAAGGCTACCGTGACCATCGAGGCTACCCTGCCCTATGGCGACGGCGTGGGGACCAACCAGAAGAGTTCCTGGTCCTTCCCCATCACCATCGACACCGAGGAGCCCCATGCCGACAACCTGAAGGTCACCGAGTCCGAGGGCCGGTACTATCTGAGCCTGGACGTGTCCGATAACCAGTATGTGGCGGCCGTGGTGTTCTACAACATCAAGAACAGCGAGATGCTCTATGGTATGCAGGGCTTCGGCGAGGACAAGCCCGGCGTCACCAGCCATGTCAGCGAGTATGACATCACCGGCTTCGGCGAGACCTTCGGCATGATCGTCCATGACTACGCCGGCAACTCCAAGGTGTATACCGTCCGCGCTCCCGGCAACCCAGACGATCACGGCACCATCACGCCCACCAACATCCTCTGGACCGAGAACTTCAACGAGAAGTGGCTCCCCGACGACTGGAGCATCCAGAGCAAGGGCAGCTCTCTGAACACCTGGTACCGCGACGAGGACTACACGGCCACCGTGGACTATGACGACGACAACCAGCAGAACGAGTGGCTCATCTCCCGCACCACCGATATCAGCGGCGTGGATACCGAGGTCCACATGGTGTTTGACTTCTACACCACCTATTGGCACACCGTGGAGTATAAGCACTGCAACCTGCAGGTCATGGCCTCCGGCGACGGCGGCGCCACCTGGCAGGAGATCTGGAACCTGCAGCGGGATTCCGGCCTGTTCACCGCCTGGACCAAGACCCAGGCCAAGGTCAACGTTCCCGAGAGCCTGCAAAACAGCAAGGACCTGCGCTTCGCCTTTGTCTACACCGGTAAGGGCGGCTCCAACCTGTCGCTGGACAACGTTCAGCTGTACGCCGAGGAGCGGGACAACTATGTGGCCGTCACCGCCTCCGCCGGTGAGGGCGGCGCCATTGACCCCGCCGGTCAGACCCTGGTGAAGAAGGGCACCAGCAAAACCTTCACCGTTACCCCCGCCCAGGGCTATGAGATCGCCAACGTCACCGTGGACGGCACGGATCTGGGCCCCATCAGCTACTATACCTTCCAGCGGGTGGGCGTGGACCACACCATCTCCGCCACCTTCCAGAAGGCCCAGCCGTCCGGCGACACCGTGACCCTGACCACCACCGCCTCCGACGGCGGTACCGTGGCCCCCGCCGGTCAGACTACCTATGTCTCCGGCCAGGCCGTGGACGTTACCTTCACCCCGGACCAGGGCTATCAGCTGGCCTCCGTGAAGGTCAACGGCCGCACCGCCTCCGTTACCGGCAATGTCCTGACCCTGACCATGGACCAGAGCTACGCCGTTTCCGCCGTATTTGAGAAGATCCCCGATGTCCCCACCGTGATGTTCGAGAACGACTTCGAGTCCGTCACCGGCGACAGCTTCCCCTTCCACGGCTGGACCCTCAAGGGCGTCAACCCCAACGGCTACACCTGGAAGCAGGATACCTATTACAACTGGAAGAGCCTGGGCAACGACACCAAGCACGCCTACATTTCCGACGACTGGCACGGCGGCCCGCAGGACGAGTGGCTGATCTCCCCGTCCGTGAACCTGTCCGGCACCCGGGATGGCGTTCTGTATTTCGACTATGCCTACGGCATTTACGGCATCAAGAACAAGACCTTCACCGCCACCGTGGAGGCCTCCACCGACGGCGGCCAGACCTGGACCCCCATCTGGAACTTCCAGGACAGCTACACCGGCCAGGAAACCAGCGGCTATGCCCTGGCGGGCAGCGCTGAGGTCAAGGTTCCCGCCCAGTATGCGGTGGACGGCGTCCAGTTCGCCTTCCGCTATGTGAACACCACCCACGACACCGCCCCCCTGGCGGTGGATAACGTGAAGCTGATGGCGGTGGAGGACGGCCCCGTGGCCCAGAAGTACACCATCACCGCCACCGCCGGTGAGGGCGGCTCCATCACCCCCGCCGGTGAGGTGTCCGTGAAGGAGGGCGCGTCCCAGACCTTCGCCATCGCCGCCCAGGAGGGCTACGCCATCGCCGACGTGCTGGTGGACGGCCAGAGCGTGGGCGCGGTGGACAGCTACACCTTCGAGAATGTCACCGCCAACCACACCATTGCCGCCGTGTTCACCAAGACGGCCTCCGACGTGCAGTTCGACAACGACTTCGAGTCCGAGAACTTCCCCGGCCACGGCTGGACCGTGAAGGGCACCCGTACCGACAGCCCCTATACCTGGTACAAGGGCACCAATACCAAGCTCAATTCCACCAAGCAGGCCCGCATCGACATGGATTACTATGAAGATCCCTGGGGTGATCCCTGGAGCGTGGGCGGCATCCGCAAGCCCCTGCTGCCTATGGCAGGCGGCAGCGACAAGCTGCAGGATGAGTATCTCATCTCCCCCGTGGTGGACCTGACCGGCAAGACCCCCACCCTGACCTTTGATTACCTGCTGTTCCGTTACGCGGTCCTCAGCGGCTTCTGCACCATCACCGTGGAGGCCAGCACCGACGGCGGCCAGACCTGGACCGCCATCTGGGATGCCAAGACCGACACCGTCAACGAGGGCGGCACCTACCTGCAGGGCACGGCCAGCATCGCTGTTCCCGCCGCCTACTGCACCGACAATGCCCAGTTCGCCTTCCACTTCTATAAGAAGGCCGGCAAGAGCTACACTGGCACCGACGGCATGAACGCCATCGACAACGTGGCCATGACCTTCGGCCAGACCGACCCCTGCGCCGACGGCCATACTCTCACCGCGGTACCTGAGGTGCCCGCCACCTGCGAAACCGCCGGTACCAAGGCGTATTGGGAGTGCTCCGTCTGCCGGAAGCTGTTCAGCGATGCCGACGGCAAGAACGAGACCACCCTGGAGGCTCTGACCATCCCTGCCACCGGCCACGCCTGGGGTCAGCCTGCCTGGACCTGGACCGGAACGGAGTCCGCCTCCGCCGTGTTCACCTGCGGCAATGATGGGTCCCATACCCAGACGCTGACCGCTGCGGTGACCAGCCAGGTGACCACCGAGCCCGGCTGCGAGAGCACCGGCGTCCGGACGTACACCGCCACGGTGACCTTCGAAGGCCAGACCTACACGGATACCAAGACTGAGACGCTGCCCGCCGCTGGCCATGTCTGGGGCCAGCCCGTGTGGCAGTGGACCGGCTTCGCTGCCCAGGCTGTCTTTGCCTGCGCCCGTGACGCTGGCCATACCCAGACGCTGACCGCTGCGGTGACCAGCCAGGTGACCACCGAGCCCGGC
>OMAE01000363.1_pt1 | contig 16392 bp, 6 predicted proteins | sample 1673701 | NCBI WGS metagenome assembly OMAE01 (sample SAMEA103958123, study PRJEB25191) | human gut metagenome | reverse complement strand
TCACCATTCTGGCCAAGAACACCGCCATCCAGTACGGCGACACCAAGATCAACATTGTGGACACCCCGGGCCATGCCGACTTCGGCGGCGAGGTGGAGCGCATCCTGAAGATGGTCAACGGCGTTATCCTGCTGGTGGACGCCGCCGAGGGCCCCATGCCCCAGACCCGCTTTGTGCTCAGCCGCGCCCTGGAGCTGGGTCACCGGGTCATCGTGGTGGTCAACAAGATCGACCGCCCGGACCAGCGCATTCACGAGGTCATCGACGAGGTGCTGGAGCTGCTGCTGGACCTGGACGCCACCCCGGAGCAGCTGGATTCCCCCATGCTGTTCTGCTCCGCCCGCCAGGGCATCGCCTCCTACTCCCCCGACGTGCCGGGCACGGACCTCAAGCCTCTGTTCGACACCATCCTCAGCTATATCCCCGCTCCCGAAGCGGACCTGGACCAGCCCTTCCAGATGCTGGTCTCCGCCATCGACTATAACGAGTTCGTGGGCCGCATCGCCATCGGCCGGGTGGAGCGCGGCGTCCTGAAGCAGAATCAGGAGATCGCCGTGTGCAACTATCACGACCCCGACGCCCCGGCCAAGAAGGCCAAAGCCGTGTCCATGTACGAGTTCCAGGGCCTGGGCAAGCAGCCCATCACCGAGGCCACCGCCGGCAACATCATCGCCATGTCCGGCATCGGCGACATCACCATCGGCGACACCATCTGCGCCCCCGACTGCGTGGAGCCTCTGCCCTTTGTGAAGATCTCCGCCCCCACCATGGAGATGACCTTCTCCGTCAACGACTCCCCCTTCGCCGGCCGCGAGGGCAAGTTCGTCACCTCCCGCCAGCTGCGGGACCGCCTGTTCCGGGAAACGCTGAAGGACGTGTCCCTGCGGGTCACGGAGCTTGAGGGCGCCACCGATGCCTTCAATGTGGCAGGCCGCGGCGAAATGAGCCTGTCCATCCTCATCGAGACCATGCGCCGGGAGGGCTACGAGTTCCAGGTGTCTCCCCCCCGGGTCCTGTACCGCACCATCGACGGCAAGAAGTGCGAGCCCATTGAGCGTCTGGTGGCCGACGTGCCCAGCGAATGCGTGGGCGCGGTCATCGAGAAGCTGGGCTCCCGCAAGGGCGACCTGATCGAGATGACCCCTGTGGGCAGCCGCATGAAGCTGGAGTTCCTGATTCCCGCCCGGGGCCTGTTCGGCTATCGCAACGAGTTCCTGACGGACACCCGGGGCGAGGGCATCATGGCCTCCGTGTTCGACAGCTACGCCCCCTATAAGGGCGACCTGAACCGCCGGAACACCGGCTCCCTGGTGTCCTTTGAAACCGGCGAGTCCGTCAGCTACGGACTGTTCAACGCCCAGGAGCGGGGCGCCCTGTTCATCGGCCCGGGCGTCAAGGTGTATGAGGGCATGATCGTGGGCGTGTCCCCCAAGCAGGAGGACATCACCGTCAACGTCTGCAAGAAGAAGCAGATGACCAACATGCGGGCCGCCGGTTCCGACGAGGCCCTGCGCCTGGTGCCGCCCCGGAAGCTGAGCCTGGAGCAGTGCCTGGAGTTCCTGGCCGACGACGAGCTGCTGGAGGTCACCCCCGAGAGCCTGCGTATGCGCAAGACCATTCTCAACCACGAAAAGCGCATGAAGGCCACCCACGGCGGCAAGAAAAAGTAAATCATTGATGAGTAAGAAACGGCGTCCGCCTTTGACCAAGGCGGACGCCGTTTTTGCCCTTTTTTGACAGGCAAAGGGGGGTCCCGCCGGATGGCGGGCCCCCCCTTTTGTTCAGCGCTTACCTGAGAGTTCCGTTTTTCTCAGCTGTTGCGCTTTTTGCGGGACACGATGACCAGCACCACAGCCAGAGCGGCAGCGCACACCAGGACGATGATCCACATGGTGGTGTTGCTCTCGTCGCCGGTCTTGACGCCGGGCTGGGTGGGCTGATAGCCGGGATCGGCTGCGCCGCAGTCGGTGCACTTGCCATCCTTGTAGTGATGGCCGGTGGCGTCGATGACCATGGTCTCCACCTCACCGCAGCCGGTGCAGGTGCGGGTCTTTTCGCCGGGCTCGGTGCAGGTGGGCTGGGTGGTGACGATCCACTCGCCGAAGGTATGCTCATGGGCGGTGCAGACCACGTCGTTGCGGTCGCGGACGCGGATGCGGGGAGCCATGGGGGTGCCGTCGGCCAGGACGAAGGTGTTGTCATAGGAGGCCAGGCCCGTGGCGGAGATCTGGCAGCCCACGGACAGGTTCGCCACATCGTAGGAGGTGGTGATATAGCCGTCGATGAACACGCGGGCGATCTTGCCCTCGCTGTCGCGGACCAGAATGGTCTGGACCAGGCCGTCGGCCATCTCATAGCCGGTGACGTAGCCGTTCAGGGTCACCAGCTGGCCCAGGACGGAGCCGTCGTTGATCTGGGTGGAGGTGACGGCTCTGGGAGTGACGGGAGTGGTCTCACCGATCTTCTCAATGGAGGAAACCTGCAGCTCGTTCTCGCCCTGATAGGTCTCCGTCACGCCGGTGACGCGGACCACGTCGCCGATCTTGAAGTCGCCGGCCACGGGGAAGCAGTTGATGCCGCCGGTCTCATCCTGAACATAGATGCAGTCGAAGAAGGCGGTGGCCTTGTCATAACCGGAGGCGTTGGAGGTCACGATACCCTCAATGGTGTACTTGTGACCGGCCTCGGTCTGGGCCTGGACCGTGGCAATGTCGGTGATCTTCACGGGGTTGATGCGGCCCAGCAGGTTCTCGCAGATCTTGTAGTTGGAGTAGTTCTTCTCGGAGCCGTTGTCACTGATGGTGGCCTGGACCTCGAAGTTGGACATGAAGGCCGCGCCGGACACGATGATCAGACCCTTGCCCTCCAGCTGCTCGCTGGCCATGGCCAGCAGACGGCTGTCGTTTTCGGCATAGGCGTACTTGGGCACGTTGGCGCCGCCCAGGCCGTCCTTATCCACGTCCACGGAATAGGTGGTGGGATGGGTGTACACCACCGGAGTCACCGTAGCGGGCAGGGCAGAAGTGGGGTTGCCGTCTGCATCCACGGCATACACGGAGGCGCCGCCATAGTGGCTGAATACCTCGGTGTACAGGCGGTCATAGGGGTGAGCGGGGTCCACCTCCACGCCGTCGGTCAGGAAGCTCTGACCGTAGGTGTTGAAGTACAGACGCCACTTGTCCACGCCGTCGGCTGCGCTGCGGACATCGTCATAAGTGGCATCGTCCGCAATACGCAGGCTGGAGCCCAGGGCCTGGAGCACCTCGTTCTGGGTGGCGGCCATGTGCTTGATGGCGGGATTGCTCTGGATCACGTCATAGTTCTCGTAGTTGTCGCTCCAGCCGGCTAGGATCACGGTGCCGCCGCCGGCGTTGAAGGCGGTAATGGCCGCCAGCTCCGCGGCGCTGTAGGTCCGGGGATCGGTCTGGGCGTCCGCCAGGCGGCGGGAGGGGGCGGTGAGGATCAGGGCCTTGAACTTGGGATTGGAGCAGGCGGCGATCAGATCGTCGCTGGTCTTCAGCTCCACGGTGCGGACGTTGTACTTGCCCGCCAGGTTGCCGAAGTTGCCCATGGAATCCTTGTAGTTACCGGCCACATACTCGTTGTAGTGGGAGGCGTCGATGCCGATATACACCAGGTCGTCGGCGTTCAGCACGTCCAGGGTAATGTCCTTGGTGAACACATACTCCTTGCCGTCCTGCTCCAGCACCACGGTGGCGGTGACCTTATAGACCCGGGCGGTATCGAAGGAGATATCATAGCTCAGGTCCAGGGTGCCGCTGGCGGGAACGGTGCCCGCGTCGGTGGCGGAGGCCAGCACCTGGCTGCCCACGGCATAGGTGATGGACTTGATCCTGGCGTCGGTGCTCTCGCTGTTGAACAGGGTGGTGGTAACGGTCATCTTCTCGCCGGTGACGGGAGTGGAGGTGCCGCAGGTCACATCGGAGATGCCCAGCTTCAGGGTCTCGCCCACCCACACGGGAGCGGTGACCGCCAGGTCGCCGTCACCCTGGGTGACGCGGATGTAGTAGTAGCTGTAGTCGGGGTCCAGGGTCACGGACAGGTCGCCGGTGGCCAGGACAGCGGGATCGTCCCAGGTATAGGCGGTCTTGCCGGAGTTGACAATGACCTCCACCTTGGAGATGGAATCGCTGGCGTCGGGGTCGTTGACGGTGACGTGGATGTTCAGCTTCTCGGGGACCTCGGTGAGGCTGCTGCCCAGGAGCATGCCGTTGACGGTGTAGCCGATCTCCAGGTTCTTGTCCTCAGTGGCGTACATACGCATGGCGCGCAGCGCGTCGTAGATGCCCTCCTCGGAGAAGTCGTCGGTGAGGATCACGTCGCGGGCGTCGTTGGCGTTGCCCCAGCGGCCCTTGTGGTTATCCTGGTTGTTGGTGGGAGCCAGGTGCCAGCCCTTATCCAGCGCCATGGTGTAGTACTCATAGCTGGGATAATAGCCGCCGGCGCCGATCTGGCCCTCGCCGTTGCCGGCCTCCACCATGTACATGCGGCTGTCGATGACGGGATCCCAGAAGGCGAAGTCACCGAAGGTGCCGAAGGTGTTGCCGGGGTGGTTGAACTGGCTGAGGCTGTCTGCGCCCTCCTGCTGGCTCAGCAGGGCATAGTAGGCGCGCATACCGGCATAGTCGGTCTTGTTGTTCAGGGTGGTGTTGTTGCGGGAGACGATACCGGGGGTATTGAAGGTGTTGATGTGGCCGGGACCGCCGGACCAGGTCATCTCGAAGCCGGCCAGAGCCACCAGGGAGCCGGCGTTGGCCTCGTTGAAGGCGGCCACGGCGGAACGGTAGCTGTTCCAGGTCTCCTGGCTGTAGGGGGTGGCCAGGCTCATGTCATACAGAGCGCCCTCGGGGTTGGCCGCGCCGCTCTTGTCGAAGTAGTTGGAGTGGTCGGTGAAGGCCACAAACTGCACGTTGGCGCTGTCGGGCAGGTTCTTCACATAGCTCAGAGCGGACTCCAGAGAGCCTGCGCCGTCGGAATACTGGGTGTGGCTGTGCAGCTGACCGAAGTACAGCTGATACCGGGACTCACCCACGGTGAAGAACCAGCTGAAGGAAGCGGACTTGCCGTCGGCGCGGGTGACGGTGACGGTAACATTGGTGCGGCCGTCGGTCATGTCGGCGGCGGGGGTGTAGGTGGCCTTGCCGCCGGCACAGACGGCGTTGACCTTCTCCCCGTTGACGGTCATTTCCACGGTGGGATTCTCACCGGCGTTGATGAGCTCAGCGGAGATGACAGGCCGCTTGTCGCTGCCGGTCTGGCTGCCCTTGAGCGGCGTCACGGCGCCGATGGAGGGCTCGTCCACCACGGTGACCACCAGGCTGCCGCTGTAGCTGGCGCCGGAGACATTGGTCACGCGGACGGTGAAGGTCACCTGATCGGACCCGGCCAGCATGGCGGCAGGCACATTGGCGGTGTAATTGCTGCCGTCGGCGGTGTAATCGGTGATGACACCGGCAGACCTGCCGTCCACCAGGATCTCCAGCTTCTGGACCGCCTTCGCATCGTCCACGGTAAAGGTCAGGGTGTAATCCTGGCCCCCCTTCACGGAGTCGGCGGAGGTGAACTTCACGGCGGGATCATTGACGATGCCGCCGTCCAGCTTCACGCTGTCGGCTACGCCATAGAAGAAGAAGGAGTAGATGGTGTAGTCCGTGACGTTGTACATGCTATAGGTCTTATAGCTGTCGCTATAATACTCCAGGAACTGGCTGTACCTGCCGTTGAACTTGGCGGTGCGGCTCTCCAGCTGATAGCCGCCCACGCCGCCGGAGCAGGGCTCCACGGTCCAGTCGGCGTCGTCGCTGGCGGTGAGGGAATAGAAGGCGTTGTTGCCGGTGCCGTTGGAGCACAGGTAGCCGTAGGTCTCGTTGCGGAAGCGATAGTATTCGCCGCTGCGCTCCACGGTGAACACCACGCCGCCGTTGCCGGGAATGGCCTTGCCGTTGGCCACCTGGGCGGAGACGTTGTTGACGGCGGGGCTGTCGGTGTTGTCATTCTGCCCGGCCAGGACGCCCTGGGCATTCTGGTTGAACAGCACCACCTGCGCGCCCTCCTGGGGCAGGCTGCCGGCGGGCTGGTCCGTCTCGTCGCCTACCAGATAGAGCTGCTGGGCAAACAGAGCCTCGTTGCTGCCGATGGTGCCGAAGGCACTCCAGTTGTTCTTCTCGGCATACCACTCCAGATAGCTGCTGCGGCCCATGTTCTTGATATAGTAGCAGCCCTCGGTGGCAGCCTGCTCCAGTGTCCAGGCGGTGTGGGCCTTGTCCAGGGGAGTGCTGGAGTATTTTTCGTCCATGGACAGCTTCTTGCCGTCGGCGGTGGAGAAGGTATAGCTGCCATCGTCGTTGACGCCCACGGTCCAGATGTCCGCCTCGGCAAAGCCGGACAGCTTCCCACCGGTGAGGGTCACGTCGGTGCCCTTGTTATAGAAGCCGGTGTACTCCGTGGACAGGGCCTTCAGGTTGGCGGGGTTATAGATGACCACCTGGTCACCGTTCTTCAGGGGAGCGGTGGGATCATCAGGCTGACCGGGCTGGTCAGGCTTCTGGGTGTCTGCCACCAGATAAAGCTGCTGGGCGAACAGGGGCTCGTTGCTGCCGATGGTTCCGTAGGAGCTCCAATTGTTCTTCTCGGCGAACCACTCCAGATAGCTGCCGCGGCCCACGTTCTTGATGTAGAAGCAGTCCGCCGTGGCGGCAGCGCTGAGCTCCCAATCCACATTGGCCTTGTCCAGGGGAGTGCTGCTGTAGCTGGTGTCCATGGACAGCTTCTTGCCGTCGGCGGTGGAGAAGGTATAGGCGCCGCTCTCGGTGCGGTTCACGGTCCACAGCTCTGCATCCGTGTAGCCGGTGAGCTTGCCACCGGTCAGCTCCACATCCACGCCCGTGTTATAGAAGCCGTTGTACACGGAGGACAGAGCCTTTTTGTTGGCGGGGTTGAACACCACCACCTTGTCGCCGTTCTGCAGGGTGGTCAGATCGGTGACGATGCCGCTTTCCCGGGCGGGAACGGTGCTGAGCTTATACAGGGCCACGGGCTGCTGATTCTCGCTCTTATAATAGCGGAACCGGGTGCCGTTGGTGGCGGCTGCGTTATACTGCAGCGTGGTGTTGTTGCTGGCGATCTTCACATTACCATCAGCGAAGGTGATGGTGTTGAGCTCCGGAGTGGAGCCGGTGATGATCTTGTTCTTGCCGGACTTGCCGGAGATGTACTTTCCGCTGGCGGACTGCACGGACCAGCCGCCGGTCATGGGCGCGATGGTGAACGCGTACTTGGCGTAATCACCAACGATCTTGCCGTCGGTGATGGTCACGTCCACCTTGTTGCCCTCCTTGTCCAGGGCGGACAGGGAGCCGTCCATGATCAGGCTGCCCTTTTCATAGACGATCAGGTATTGACCGGACCAGTCCTCCTGTGCCTCGGTGACCTTTTCCCAGGTCCCGGACGCAGGCTCTGCCGCGAATACCGACACCGGCAGCAGGGAAACCAGCATGACCAGTGACAGCAGCGCAGACAGAAGTCTGGTGCGAACAGGTGTTTTCATCAAGCTATTACCTCCTTTAATTTCTCCCGGAGCTTCCCGCCCCACAGGTATTTTCATTGTAACATACGCTTCTGTCAGTTTCCAGTTTTATTTGCAGATTTGACACAAATTTTGCTAATATGTGCACAAGGCATGGATGATTGCACAAAGCCCTGCTTGACAAGGGGGGCGCAACTTGCTATGCTGGTGTCACCAATTGCCGAAAGGACCGGTATATATGAAGAAAAAAACGAAGGGGCCCGGCCCTGCCGCCTGGATTCGGGAGAATAAATGGACGTGCATCGTGCTGGCGGCGGCGCTGGCGGTGCTGCTGGCGGCGCGGCTGCTGGCGGCTCCCGTGCCGGTGCAGTCCGACGAGCCAGAGAACCGCGCGGATTACGAAAGCGCCTCCGTGGACCAGATCCTCTCCGATTCCACGGAGAAGGACCCTGCCTCCGACAACGGTTATCGCGGCGAGCAGCTGCTGCTGGTCACCGTCCGCTCCGGCGACTATAAGGGCCAGCAGATGCAGGTATATAACTATGTGGGGCCCCTGTATGGCGGGCCGCTGAAGGTCGGGGACCGGGCCACCATCCTGATCTCCACCTATTCCGACGGCACCGTCAATGCCACGGTGTATGAATTCGACCGTCTGCTGCCCCTTTGCATCGTGCTGGTGCTGTTCATCGCGGCAGCGGTGGCCGTGGGCGGCCGGACGGGGATCAAATCCCTGGTGGCCCTGGCGGTGACGCTGGTGTGCCTGTTCGGCGTGCTGCTGCCGTCCCTGATGAAGGGGGCCAACACGCTGCTGATGACGTTTATCGTCTGCGCCTATGTGGCGGTGGTAAGCCTGACCATCGTAGGCGGCGTCCGGAAAAAGACCGTGTGCGCCATGCTGGGCGCAGTGGCGGGCACCGCCCTGGCCCTGCTGTTCGGCCTGCTGGCCCAGGGACTGACCCGCATCGACGGCCTGCGCATCGACGACGTGGAGCCCCTGCTGCAGCTGCGGCAGACCGGCACGCCCATCGGTCTGCGGGGCCTGCTGGTGGGCGGCATCGTCATCAGCGCCCTAGGCGCGGTGATGGACGTGACCATGGGCATTGCCTCCTCCCTGTCGGAGGTCCACGCCGCCAATCCGGAGCTGTCCCGGAGGGAGCTGTTCCGCTCCGGCATGAACATCGGCCGGGACATGGTGGGCACCATGACCAACACCCTGATCCTGGCGTTTCTGGGCAGCGGCTTTACCCTGATCCTGTACCTGTATTCTCTGGGGCTGTCCCCCCGGCAGCTGCTGAGCTCGGCCTATGTATCCCTGGAGGTGGTCAGCGGCGTAGCCAGCAGTGTGGGCGTGATCCTGTCCATCCCGCTGACGGCGCTGATCACGGCAGAGGTCTTTACCCGGGAGAAGAAATCCGGAAAGAGCGCATAAGCATAGAAGGGTTCCCGCCCCCGACAGGCGGCGGACGGACAAAATTTAAGTTAAATTACAGCTTCGGGGCGTATACTTACCGTATACGCCCCCGGATGCGTTGGGGGAAAACGAAGGGAGGTGCCCGGTGAAGGCGCTGGTAAAGGAATTGCTGCACCTGACGGAGGTGCGGCAGCTGACAGAGGATGTGCGCGGCGGCGTTTCGCCGGTGCTGGTCACCGGCGTGGGACCGGTCCACCGGGCCCAGGTGGAGGCGGCCCTGCACCGGGACAGCGGACGGCCCCTGTGGGTGCTGTGTGCCGACGAACGGGAGGCCCGGCGCCAGGCCGGTGACCTGGCCGTGCTCACCGGGGAGACGCCCCTGGTGCTCCCGGCCCGGGAGCTTCAGTGGCGGCCTATGGAGTCCAGCCGCCAGTGGGAAAACCAGCGGCTGGCGGCCCTGTACCGCCTGGCGGACAGCCCCGTGGTGGTCACTACCCCGGACGCGCTGGTGCAGCGGTGCATCCCGCCCCGGGTTCTGGAGCGGACGGCACTGACCCTGGCCGTGGGCCAGCAGTGGGATCTGAACGCCCTGACCCGGCGGCTGGCCGGAGCCGGATATACCCGCTGCGACCAGGTGGAGGGCCCGGGACAGTTTGCCCTGCGGGGCGGCATCCTGGACGTGTTCTCCCCGGGCATGGAGCAGCCGGTGCGCTGCGAATTTTTCGACGACGAGATCGACTCCCTGGGCATATTTGACGCCGCCACCCAGCGCCGGGTGGAAAACCGCCGGGAGGCGCTGCTGCTTCCGGCGGCGGAGGTATTGCCCGGCTGGGAGGAGCATACGGCGGAGGACGCCGCCGCCCGGCTGGAGGCCGCAGTAAAGCGCCTTGCCCGGAGGCAGGGCACCCAGGCCCTGCGGGACCTGCTGACCGCCGATGCCGCCCTGCTGCGCCAGGGGGTCACCCCCAACGGCGCGGACCGCTGCATGGCGGCGGTGTACCCGGAAAAGACCACCGCCCTGGACTATCTGCCCGCGGATGCTCTGATCTGCGTGGAGGACAGCGGCCGCACAGCGGAGGCCCTGCGGGGCTGGCTGTGGCAGCTGAAGGAGGACGTGTCCGCCGGAATGGAGGCGGGCTTTCTGGCCGGTGAGCTGGCGGATTTTGCCGCCTCGGAGCCGGAGCTGGCCCTGGGGCTGGAAAAGCATCCGGTGGTGCAGCTGGACGGTCTCACCACCGGGCGGCAGCTGCTGCAGCCCCGGGACCTTCTCCAGCTGACGGCCAAGCAGCTGTCCAGCTACGGCGGCTCCCTGGAGCTGGCCTGCACGGACCTGACCCACTATCTCACGTCGGGTTACCGGGTGATGGTGCTGTGCGGCGGCGAGGTCCGGGCCCGGAACCTCCGCCGGATGCTGGCGGACCGGAAAATCCCCGCCGCCGTGGACCTGTCCGGGGAAAAGTCCCCGGAAAAGGGCACGGTGCTCATTGCCGTGGGAGCCCTGTCCGCCGGGTGCGAATATCCGGAGGGGCGGCTGGCGGTGCTGACGGAGGGGCAGCTGACCACGCCCCTGTCCGGCCGGGCCAAAAAGCCCCGGCCCAGGCGGGACAGCAATCAGCAGAAGCTCCAGTCCTACACGGACCTGACCCCCGGGGACCTGGTGGTCCACGCCCATCACGGCATCGGCCGGTTCGTGGCCATGCTGCGCATGCCGGTGGACGGGGTGGAAAAGGACTATATCAAGATCGCCTACGCCGGGCAGGACGTGCTGTACGTTCCGGCCACGTCTCTGGACCTGGTCAGCAAGTACATCGGCCCCGGCGAGGACAACGAGCGCACCAAGCTCAATAAGCTGGGGGGCACCGAGTGGGCCAAGACCACCCGCAAGGCCAAGGCCGCCGCCAAGGATCTGGCCGAGGGCCTGATCCGGCTGTATGCCCAGCGCCAGCGGCTGGCAGGCCATGCCTTCTCGCCGGACAGCCCCTGGCAGCAGGAGTTTGAGGACGCCTTCCCCTACACGGAGACCGACGACCAGCTCCAGGCCATCCGGGACATCAAGGCCGATATGGAGCAGCCCCGGCCCATGGACCGGCTGCTGTGCGGCGACGTGGGCTACGGCAAGACCGAGGTGGCCCTGCGGGCGGTGATGAAGTGCATTCTGGACGGCAAGCAGGCCGCCATTCTGGTGCCCACCACCGTCCTGGCCCAGCAGCACTATGCCACGGCGGTGAACCGGTTCCGGTCCTTCCCGGTGAACATCGAGGTGCTCTCCCGGTTCCGGACCCCCGCCCAGGTGCGGGACATTCTGGCCCGAACCCAGGCGGGAAAGGTGGACCTGCTGATCGGCACCCACAAGCTTCTGCAGAAGGACCTGCAATTTCACGACCTGGGGCTGCTGGTCATCGACGAGGAGCAGCGCTTCGGCGTTACCCACAAGGAAAAGCTCCGGGAGCGGGCCCGGCAGGTGGACACCCTGACCCTGTCCGCCACCCCCATTCCCCGGACTCTGAATATGGCCCTGTCCGGCATCCGGGACATGAGCACCATCGAGGAGCCGCCCCACGACCGCCAGCCGGTGCAGACCTATGTGATGGAGCACGAGTGGCCCGTCATTGCCGAGGCCATCCGCCGGGAGCTGAGCCGGGGCGGCCAGGTATATTACCTGCACAACCGGGTGGAGAACATCGAGTCCACCGCCGGACGCCTGCGGCAGTGGCTGGGGGAGGATGCGGCCATCGGCATTGCCCACGGCAAAATGGCCGAGCGGGAGCTGAGCTCCGTCATGCAGCAGATGGCCGACGGCGAGATCCAGGTGCTGGTGTGCACCACCATCATCGAGACCGGCATCGATATCCCCAACGTCAACACCCTGATCATCGAGGACGCGGACCGGCTGGGCCTGTCCCAGCTGCACCAGATCCGGGGCCGCATCGGCCGCAGCGCCCGCCGGGCGTATGCCTATCTGACCTATCGCCCCGGCAAGGTGCTGACGGAGGTGGCCGGCAAGCGCCTGTCCGCCATCCGGGAGTATGTGGCCTTCGGCTCCGGCTTCCGCATTGCCATGCGGGACCTGGAGATCCGCGGGGCGGGGAACCTGCTGGGCCCGGAGCAGTCCGGCTATCTGATGAGTGTGGGCTACGACATGTATCTGCGGCTGCTGAACGACGCGGTGCTGGAGCAGCAGGGGAGGGGAAAGGACATCCGCCCCGACTGCTCGGCGGACCTGGCCACCTCCGCCCACATTCCGGAGCGGTATGTGCCCTCCGCCCACCAGCGCATGGACCTGTACCGCCGCATGGCGGCCATCCGCACCACGGAGGAGGCGTCGGACCTGGTGGACGAGCTGACGGACCGCTACGGCGACCCGCCCAAGCCGGTGATGGCCCTGCTGGACGTGGCCCTGCTGCGGGCTGCCGCCGCCGAGGTGTTCATCACCGATATCACCCAGAGGGCCGGTGTGGTGGCCTTCACCTTTGACAGCCGCGTGGACGTACCCAGCCTGATGGCCGTGTGCTCCATGCCCGGCTACCGCAATCGCCTGCGTCTGTCCGCCGGGGAGCCTCCCCGGCTCCGGCTGCACCTGGCCCCCGGGGAGGACGCCCTCTCCGCTGCCGGGAAGCTGACGGAGGAGCTGCGGCTGAAAAAAGAAGAGCTGGGCAAAGCTGCCCGGGAAGGAGATAACTTATGAAAAAAGCATGGATCCGTCTGGCCGCCTCGGTGGTCCTGTCCGCACTGCTGGTGGTGGGCATTTCCGCCAGCGGTATCCTTACCAACGGCCACCGCACCGACGGCCTGTTCTATCAGGCCAGCGGCATCCGGCCCGACGCCGAACTGCTGACCGTCAACGGAGAGACCATTGACGCCGAGGAGTATCTGTATTGGCTGGCCTATGACTGCGAGTATCTGGCGTACAACGTTCAGGACCTTGACTTTGACGCGGAGCTGTCCGAGGGGATGACCTACGGGGCCTATGCCAAGCAGGACGCCCTGGAGACCGTGAAGCTGTACGCCGTGGTTCGCCAGTGGGCCAAGCGGGGGAATGTGACCCTGTCCGACGCCGACCGGGAGGCCCTGGAAAACCAGCGCCAGCAGTATATCACCTATTACGGCAGCCAGGAGGCCTACAGCAAGCAGATCCAGGGCATGGGCGTGTCGGAGGCCATGTTCGACGCCATCAGCCGGGGCTATTACCTGTATGCCGGGGTGCGTCAGGCGTTCTGTACCCCCGGCAGCGCTCTGTACCCTGCCCAGGAGGACATTGACGCCCTGGCCCGGCAGAAGGGCTATGCCACCAGTCTGCTGCTGTACTGGCCCCTGGACGGCCAGGATGACGACAACACCCGCCTGGCGGCCGAGAGCTTTGCCCAGCAGCTGCGGGACGCCCAGGACGTTACCGCCGCATATCTGGACCTGGCGGGCCAGCTGGGCATGGAGGACGTGACGGAGGCCGGCGTCACAGCCTCCGCCGGGGACATGGGCGAGACCCTGGCCGCCGCCGTGTCGGCGCTGGAGCCCGGCCAGGTCAGCGATGTCATCGACACCGGCAGCGCCCTGTATGTGGCCGTGGGCAAGGAGCTGGACCAGTCCGCCGTGGTCAATGCCCTGTTTGAAACGCAAATCAAGGCCGCCGTGGCCGACGCAAAGGTGGAATACAACACCCGCCTGTTCAACAAGCTGGACCCCGGCGCCTTTTATACCAGGCTCCAGGAGGCCCGTTCGGCTCTCTCCTGAGGAAAACAGTTTGTTAATTTTTAGTCAAACTAACAAACGAACCGGGTTATTTCCTGTTCAGTCCTACGATTTTTCAGCGCGGAGCAATTCTGGGGGTTGACTATTCGACCGAAAATGACTACGATATAGGTACAGAGTAGAACCCCAAAACCAAATGTAGGAGGAAAATTCCATCATGAAAGATCTGTATGTCGTCAATTGCTGCCGTACCGCTATCGGCTCCTTCGGTGGTTCCCTGAAGAACACCCCCGCCGCCGAGATGGGCGCCGTGGTGGTGAAGGAGGCCCTCAAGCGTGCCAATATCGCCCCCGAAAACGTGGATGAGGTTATGTTCGGCTGCATCCTGACCGCTGCCCAGGGCCAGAACGTTGCCCGCCAGGTGGCCATCAAGGCCGGTATCCCCTATTCCGTTCCCGCTTACACCGTGGGCATGGTCTGCGGCTCCGGCATGAAGTCTGTCATCGAGGGCGCCCGCTCCATCCTGGCCGGCGATTCCGACGTGGTGGTCTGCGGCGGTACCGAGAACATGAGCGCCGCTCCCTTTGCCTCCATGGACGCCCGCTGGGGCGCTCGCATGGGCGACAAGAAGCTGGTGGACACCATGATCAAGGACGGCCTGTGGGACGCCTATAACAACTATCACATGGGCACCACCGCCGAGAACATCAACGATATCTGGGGCATCACCCGCGAGGAGCAGGACGCCTTCGCCGCCGCTTCCCAGCAGAAGACCGAGGCCGCCCAGAAGGCCGGCCGCTTCGACGACGAGATCGTCCCCGTGATGGTCAAGGTCAAGAAGGAAATGGTCCCCTTCGCCAAGGATGAGTATCCCAAGGCCGGCGTCACCAAGGAAGGCATTGCCAAGCTGCGCGGCGCCTTCCCCGTCAGCCCCGAGTCCCCCAATCCCCAGGTGGTGAACACCTTCGAGCCCACCGGCATCCAGGATGCCGCTGACAAGGGCCAGCCCCGCGTCACCGCTGCCAACGCCTCCGGTATCAACGACGGCGCTGCCGCCATCGTGCTGGCTTCCGGCGAGGCTGTGGAGAAGTACGGTCTGAAGCCCATGGCCAAGCTCATCGGCTGGGGCCAGGGCGGCGTGGATCCCAAGATCATGGGCGTGGGCCCCGTGCCCGCCTCCCGTCAGGCCATGGCCAAGGCCGGCGTGACCATCGACGACATCGACCTCGTCGAGGCCAACGAAGCCTTCGCCGCGCAGTCCATCGCCGTCGCGCGTGAGCTGCACTTCGACATGAGCAAGGTCAACGTCAACGGCGGCGCCATCTCCATCGGCCACCCCGTCGGCGCGTCCGGTGCCCGGATCATCGTGACCCTGCTGCACGAGATGCAGAAGCGGCCCGAGGCCAAGCGCGGCCTTGACGCTTTTGAGGATCTGGACGACTGATGAGGATCTGCATTTTCGGCGCGTCCGGCCGTGAGCTGGACGCACGTTACTACGCCGAGGCCGAGGCCGTAGGCCGGCTGATCGGCGAAAACGGCGACAGCATCGTTTTCGGCGGCGGCGCGGAGGGACTCATGGGCGCGTGCGCGCGCGGAGTGAGCGCGGCGGGCGGAGACGTCGTCGGCATAGCGCCGCGATTTTTCGATGAGCCGGGCATACTGTACGACAAGTGCAGCCGCATGATATTCACCGAAACCATGCGCGAGCGCAAGCAGCGCATGCAGGAGGAGTCCGACGCATGCATCGTCCTGCCCGGCGGCATCGGCACGCTCGAGGAGTTTTTCGAGATCCTCACGCTCAAGCAGCTTGGCCGGGATGACCGTGCCATTGTTCTGCTCAACACCCTCGGCGCGTTCGATACGTTGCTGCGCATGCTCGAAGAGCTTGCCGAGCGTCGATTTATGTCGAAAAACTGCCTGGAGCTGTATTTCGTGGCCGGCACGCCCGAGCAGGCGATGGAATATCTGGCCGGCTATGTTCCCCGGAAGGGCAGCATCCGCAGGCTCGAGGATTATAATAAGTAAATTTTAGCCGTGTAGCAGGTGCTACACGGCTAATTTTACGCCGGGTATATCATAGTGCTGCAAAGTGAAAATTAATTGGAGGCAATGCAAATGATACGAAGAGTTATTCAGATAGACGAGGAAAAGTGCAACGGCTGCGGCAAGTGCGTCCACGCATGCCACGAGGGTGCGATCGGGCTTGTTGACGGCAAGGCGCGGCTCATGCGCGACGATTACTGCGACGGTCTGGGCGACTGCCTGCCCAATTGCCCGACAGGCGCGATAAGCTTCATCGAGCGCGAGGCCGCGGCATATGACGAGGCGGCGGTCAAGGCCGCGCAGAGCGCGAAAAAGCAGGCTGCTTCCGGCTGCCCCGGCTCTGCGCCGCACGGCGTTGAGTCCGGAGATGCGTCGCAGCTTCGCAACTGGCCCGTGCAGCTCCGTCTCGCGCCGGTCAAGGCCGCGTATTTTGACGGCGCGGATCTGCTCGTTGCTGCCGATTGCAGCGCCTATGCCTGCGGCAGCTTCCACGCCGATTTCATGAAAGGCCGCGTTACGCTCATCGGCTGCCCGAAGCTCGACCCCGTCGATTATGCCGAGAAGCTCGGCGAGATCCTCGCCGCAAACGATATAAAGTCCGTCACCCTCACGCGCATGCAGGTGCCCTGCTGCGGCGGACTTGAGCACGCCCTTCAGCGCGCCATCGCTGCCACCGGCAAAAAAATCCCCCTCCACGTTTTTGTGG
>OMAE01000362.1_pt1 | contig 16417 bp, 14 predicted proteins | sample 1673701 | NCBI WGS metagenome assembly OMAE01 (sample SAMEA103958123, study PRJEB25191) | human gut metagenome | reverse complement strand
GTCCTGTGTGAGAATGTCATACTCGATATTATCCTTGATGATGTCCCTGTAAATCTCTACTGCGCTCTGCGTTTTCGCTTCCGTTCCTTTCCGTTCCGGCTCTGCCGCGTCCTCTGTGAAAGGTGAGGGGTAAGGGTAAAGGATAGGAATGGAATGGGTATTTGATATATCCGTATTTGATTTCTCTTTTTTTGATAAATCAGTTCTTGATATATCTTTATTTAATTGCGTTGGATTTTCCAACGTAGGTTTTTCCTGCGTAGGTTTTTCCAACGTTGGATTATCCAATGTTGGATTTTCCAATGTAGGTAAATCCAATATAGGCGGCTGTCCGCCGCTGGTAGCTGCTTCCGGCTCTCGCGGCTGCGGCTGCTCGTATATGACGTAATCTGCGCCCCGCAAGCGTCCCTTTTCGTCGCGCTCCCGGCTGCGCACGATATATCCGGCTTTTTCGAGTTCCTTTACCGCTTCGCGGATTGCGTCGATCTTCTCCCGGTTGATATGGGATAAGCCCGCAAGGGTATAATCCCAATCTTCGGGCAGCGAAAGCATTTGCGACAACAAGCCCTTTGCCTTTAAGGACAATTCCTTGTTTCGCAAGTGGTGGTTGCTCATAACGGTATATCCCGTATTTCGCTCCACTCTGAAAACTGCCATATTTCCTCACTTCCTCTCTTGGTATGCGTGGACAATTAGAAAGCCGTTTTCGGCTGTTTTGGTATTGCAATATGCCCTTTGCCGTTTTCGCGTCTGCAAAGCCGCATGGCACAAGGGCTTTTGCCCGTCTATTTGTCCATGCTGGCGTGCGTTTTCCGCGTCCTTTTGCCGGGGCAATAGGGACACTCTTTGAAAACGCAAAACTCATATTTCCACCCGGGGCGGTAGAAACGGCAAGTGCCGCAATCTTCATCATCTCCGGCACAACCGGATTGATAGCGGTCAAATCCCGGCTTCTGCTGCATGATCAGTTCAAACGCCCGCTGCTTGCCCTTTGTGAAATACATTCCGGCTGCGCCTCCTTTCCTGCGGGCATAAAAAAACGGCGTTACTTTCTCCCCAAAAGGGGTTAAGGTAACGCCGCTTGTGTGCGTATTCAGTTTTTAACACATTCCCTGTCTATCCGCTGTCCGCAAAACCATTGATTTTATTAGCTTTTTGCCGCTATCGCTATCACACCTCATTATTCAATCGCCCAGCCTTTGAACAGATGATGGATGACATGAGCAACGGCGACATCGCCGTCATCATCACAAAGGATCTTTCCCGCCTTGGAAGAAACCAACTGCACACCGGTCTTTATATCGAGGAGATATTCCCTTCCAATGATGTGCGCTACATCGCTGTCAACGACAATGTTGACACCAAGTATGAAAACAGCAACGAGCTGATGCCTTTCAAGAATTTGTTCAATGAGTGGCACGTGCGGGACTGCAGCCGCAAGGTGCGGAATGTAGTGAACGCCAAGGCACAGCGGGGAATCCGGGTGGGGACACGAGCTCCTTACGGCTACCGCAAGGGTGCAACCAAGGACTCTCCTCTGTTGGTGGATGAGGAGGCGGCGGCTGTCGTCAAACGCATCTTCGCCATGTGCGCCGGCGGAATGGGACCAGCCCAGATTGCAAAGCAGCTCAAGAAAGAATGCATCTACAGTCCATCCATGTACGCCTATACGAAATTCGGCACATCCCATTCCGGGCTGAATGCAGAGCGGCCCTACAACTGGACTGGCGACATGGTGGCGGATATGCTTCAGAACATGGTCTACCTTGGGCACACGGTCAACCTTCGCTACAGCACCAAGTCCTACAAGGACAAAAAACGATGTGAACGCCCCAAATCAGAGTGGCTTATCTTTGAGAATACTCATGAAGAGCTGGTGGATCAGGAAACCTGGGATATCGTACAGGAGGTGCGATCTCATAAGCGCCGCCGCACGAATATGGATGAGCAGAATATGTTCTCTGGATTGGTGTATTGTGCGGACTGCGGTAAGCCCATGGTATTGCACCGGGCGCACACCATGAAGCCGGAACAGAATCATTTCACCTGCCGCACCTACAAGAAGGACGGGGCAGAAGTGTGTAGCGCTCACTATATCCGGGAAGTGGCACTGAAGGAAATCGTGCTGGAAACAATCCGCAGAGCCACAGAGTTTGCCAGGAGCGACCCGGAGCGGTTCGCCGCATATATTCAGCAAAAGCAATCTACTGAGGTGGCAAAGGAGATCCGGGGGGTGGAACGGGAATTGTCCACGATGCGGAAACGGGATGGCGAACTGGATGTAGTGTTCAAGCGGATGTATGAGGACAGCGCCTTGGGACGGGTGAGCAATGAGCAGTTCCGTTTGCTGTCTGAGGCATACTCCAAGGAGAAAGCGCAGCTGGCTGAAGCCATCCCTGCCACGGAAGAGCGCCTGGAGAAACTACGCAGTAGCATGGCCAACGCCAAGAACTTCATCGCCAAGGCCAGAAAGTTCACCGACATGACGGAACTGACCCCGGAACTGCTCCGCACCTTTGTGGCGAAAATCATCGTGTATGAGAAAGAGGTCAAATACTCCAAGCACGCACCGCAGAAGATCCACATCTGTTTTCGGGACTTCAACCTCAACGAGACAGACGATATGCTTCTATGCGGAGAGACAACAGAAAAGGCAGACAGTACAATTGCACTGCCTGCCTAATCCGAGGACACGCTTCAAGGTACCCCTATCAGGAGTAGCGGAAGGGCTTTCTTTTTTTGCGCTTTTTTTGGTTGGAAGGCTGGGACAAAAAATTTGGGGCGTTGCACGTTTGCGGGCAACTTTCGGGCTGGGCGGGGGCAGGGACAGAACATGAAAGGGAGGTGCTCGGATGGAGCAGGAGACAAGGACCGCGCGGGACGCCGGTGCTCCGGTGAAGATCGGGGCGGAGGCGGTACGGGCCGCGGCGGAGGTGCTGCGGCGCTATCGCGCGGGCAAGCAAAATCTGGACAGGCGCATCATCGACAACGAGCAGTTCTGGAAGCTGCGGCACTGGGAGCAGATGGAGAAGGCGGGCGAGGGCGGCAATCCGGAGGACGTACGGCCGGCCAGCGGCTGGCTGGTGAACTGCATCCTCAGCAAGCACGCGGACGCCATGGACTGCTATCCGGAGCCGACGGTGCTGCCCCGGGAGCCGGGAGACCGGCAGGAGGCAGAGACGCTGAGCCGTATCCTGCCGGTGCTGCTGAAAAACGACCGGTTCAGGCGGACGTATTCCAAGGCGTGGTGGGACAAGCTGAAGTCCGGATGCGCCGTGTACGGCGTGTTCTGGGACAACGAAAAGCTGCACGGGCTGGGCGACGTGAGCATCCGCAGCATGGACGTGCTGAACCTGTTTTGGGAGCCGGGGGTCACGGACATACAGGAGTCGGAGCACTTTTTCTGCACGGAGCTGGTGCCCAACAACCATCTGGTACGGAGGTGGCCGGAGCTGGAGGGGAAGCTGGGGCGCGGCAGCGCGCAGGTGAGCCGGTATCTGTTCGACGACAAGGTGGATACGTCGGAGCAGTCGCTGGTGGTGGACTGGTACTACCATACGGAGCGTGAGGGGCGGCAGGTGCTGCAGTACTGCAAGTTCGTGGGGGAGAATGTGCTGTATGCCACGGAGAACGACCCGGAGATGGCGGCGCGGGGCTGGTACGACCACGGGAAGTACCCGTTCGTGTTCGATACGCTGTTTCCCGAGGAGGGGACGCCCTGCGGGTATGGGTATGTGGATCTGTGCAAGTCGGCGCAGAAGCAGATCGACCTGATGAACCAGGCTATTCTGAAAAACACGCTGGCGGCGGCGACGCCGCGGTTTTTCATCCGGGCGGACGGCGCGGTGAACGAGAACGAGTATGCCGACTGGACGAGGCCCTTCGTGCACACCAACGGGAACCTGGGCGCGGACTCCATCGCACCGATCCGGGTGCCGGCGCTGGACAGCGTGTATGTGGCGGTGCTGCAGAACAAGATCGCGGAGATGAAGGAGACGGCGGGCAACCGGGACGTGATGAGCGGCGGCACCGCCGGCGGCGTGACGGCGGCCACGGCTATTGCGGCTTTGCAGGAGGCGGGCGGCAAGCTGTCGCGGAATATGATCGATGACGGGTATGAGGCGTTTTCACAGGTGGTGACGCTGTGCATCGAGCTGATCCGGCAGTTTTACGACGTGCCGCGGCAGTTCCGGCTGCTGGGCCGGGACGGCGGGGCGTTCGTCGCCTACGGCAACGGGGGCCTGCGGCCCAGGGCGCTGCTGACCGGGGGCTATCGCGTGCCGGAGTTTGATCTGGAGGTGATGGCACAGGACGAGACGCCGTACCAGACCATGGAGTACAACCAGTTGGCGCTACAGCTGTTTCAGATGGGGTTCTTCCGCAGCGATATGGCGGAGCAGGCGCTGCGGTGCCTGGAGCTGATGCAGTTCCGCAGCAAGGACACGCTGGCGGAGGTCATCCGGCAGGGACAGAAGGAGACGGACCAGAAGGCGTGGCTGACGGAGGCGCTGCGGCGGGCGGTGACGCTGCTGGACAAGAGCCAGGGGACCCATCTGGCGGAGGCGCTGGAGCGAGAGCTGGAGAAGCGGGAGAGCAGCGGCGGAAAGGCGGCGGTGCGCCGGAGCAGCGACGCTATGACGCGGCAGCGGCAGGCCACGCGGCAGGCGGTACGGCCCAGATGATACGGGCCAGCTGCGGCGGCGCGCACCTTACGGTGCGGGGCCACGCCGGGTATGGCGAGTATGGGAAGGACATCGTATGCGCGGCGGCGTCCGCGCTGGTGTACGCGCTGGCGGGGAGATTGCGGGAGACAGGGCGGCTGGAACGGTTCCGAAGCGCACCGGGATACGCGGAGATCGCGGGGACAGGGGACTGTGCCCGGGAGTTCGCGCTGGTGCGGTGCGGGCTGGAGCTGCTGGCGCGGCAATACCCTGACAGGGTGGAGATCGGGTCGTGACCTACCACGGGGAGGAGAGTTCGGATGGACGAGCTGGAAAAGACGGCGCAGGAGACTGCGGAGGAGACGGGCGGAATGGCTCCCGACGCCGGGGAGCAGCAGGCACCTGCCGGGGAACAGGGGGTACCTGGCGGGGAAGAGGACTTCGAGACGCTGATACGCGGTCGGTACAAGGGGGAATTCGACGCACGAGTGCGGCGGATACTGGACGGACGGCTGCGGGGACTGCGGCAGGAGAACGAGAGGCTGCGGGAGATGGCGGCCGCGGCGGAGACGGCGCGGCAGCGGGAGCAGGAGGCGCAGCTGCAGGCCGCGATGGAATTCGCGGTGATCCGGGCGCGGCAGCAGATGGCCCAGGCCATCGCCAGCGGCGGCAGCCGCGTGGCGGAGAACGGCGGACGGCGCAGGAGCGTCAGCCGCTGGGACCCGAGGGGGCTCAGCGGGGCGGAGCTGGCGGCGATACGGAAGAGAGTACAGGATGGAGAGAAGATCAGATTTTAGAAAGGGAGAGAAAACATGGAGATGAATTTGCAGATGTTTGCGGAGAACACCCAGACCACGGCGGGCCTGAGCGCGGAGATGAAGACCTACTACGGCATGGAGCTGCTGGAGAATGCCAAGCCGCAGCTGGTGCACAACCAGTTCGCGGCCACGAAGGGCCTGCCTGCAGGCGGCGGCAAGACCGTGGAGTGGCGTAAGTTCGGCGCCTTTGACAAGGCGCTGAAGCCTCTGACCGAGGGCGTGACGCCCGACGGCAGCGGTATCTCCGTCAGCTACATCACCAAGGAGCTGGCGCAGTACGGCGACTACACCACCGTGTCGGATATGCTGGATCTGACGGCCATCGACGACGTGGTGCTGGAGATCACTGACCGCCACGGCAGCAATATGGGCCTGACGCTGGACACGGTGACCCGAAACGAGATCCAGCAGGGCAAGCAGGTGATCTACGCGCCCAAGATCGGCAGCGACGGCACCAAGACCGACGTGACCAGCCGCATGACGCTGGACAAGGACTGCCGCATGACCAGCGAGCTGGTGGCCAAGGCGGCGACCCAGCTGAAGAAGATGAACGCGCCCACCTTTGACGGCAAGTATGTGTGCATCATCCACCCCAGCGTGGCCTTTGACCTGCGCCAGGACGAGGCGTGGATCGCCGCACACCAGTATGCCGGGGCCACGGAGCTGTTCTCCGGCGAGATCGGTGAGCTGCACGGCGTGCGCTTCGTGGAGACCACGGAGGCGAAGATCTATCGCGGCGAGGACCTGGCCGCCGACAGCCGCACGCTGAAGGTGAACGGCAACGTTATGGCCAGCACCGACGTGACCTTCAACGGCGGCACCGTGGCCGCCGGCGCACTGGCGGGCCGCTATGTGGTGCTGGGCGGCACCCGCTGCCAGGTGGTGAGCAACACCGACGCGAAGCTGGTGCTGGACAAGACCGTCACTGTGGGCGACAAGGAGGTCATCTACCCCGGTGAGGGCGGCAAGCAGGGCTGCGCCGTGTACGGCTGCCTGTTCCTGGGCAAGGGCGCCTATGGCGTGGTGGACCTGAGCGAGGGCACGGAGGTCATCGTGAAGCCCCGCGGCAGCTCCGGCACCGCCGACCCGCTGGACCAGCGCTCCAGCGTGGGCTGGAAGGGCGTACACGCCGCGGCTATCCTGTACGACGAGTACATGGTGCGCGTGGAGTGCGGCAGCAGCTATTCGGACGAGGACAAGGCGAACTGACGGAGCGTGAAGCAGGGGCGGACGGGTCGTCCGCCCCTGCGGGAAATGCCGCCGTCAGCGCGGCCACGCCGCGCTGACGGGACGTCGAGGCCGCCGCCCCCTGCGGAACGCGGGCGGACGGCGGGGCGAGGTCTTACATGGGGAAAGGAGAAGGGCGAGATGAAGGAAAAAATGACAACGGTGCTGCTGCCCAGAGGCAGAAAGCAGGAGGAGAATTTTGTCATCGTGTCCGTCAACGGACGCAGCTGGAAGATCATGCGCGGCGTGGAGGTGCGTGTGCCGGTGTGCGTGGCGGAGGTGCTGGAAAACGCCGCCATGATGGCGGAGGCGGCCCGGCGCTATGTGGACGAGAGAGCGTCCTGAGGTGACGGCCATGGCAAGGACGACGGCAAAACAGGTGCTGGACCGGGTGGACGCGCTGCTGCCCAATGGGTATGCGCGCGCGGAGAAGCTGCGGTGGCTGGCCCAGGCGGAGGGCTTTGTGCGGCGGGAGCTGTGCCGGGAGAGGGGGGAACTGCCGGTGCTGACCGAGGAGACGGAGCTGACGGCGGAGCCGCCCTTTGACGAGCTGTACCGGCACTATGTGGAGGCGCAGGTGCACTATGCCAACGGGGAGACGGCGCGGTACAACAGCGCGGCAGGCCTGTGGAACAACGCGTTTCTGACCTATCGGGACTACCGGGCCAGGACGGCGGTGCCGGAGGGCGGCGCGCCGGCGCTGCGGCTGTGCTGAAAGGGGGCGGCGGAGATGTATTTTCCCAAGCTGAAGGCGGCGGCGCAGCAGCGGGCAGGCGTAGAGCAGTTCGGGGGACTGGACCGCCGTCCGGGCAGCGGCGCGGGGAGTCTGGAGCAGATGGAGAACCTGTGGAGCAGCGGGTATCCGGCGCTGGAGACGCGGCCCCTGCGGCGGACAGTGACGCAGCTGGCGAAGCCCAACGGCATGACGGAGAAGGACGGATTGTTCTGGGTGGACGGCACGGCGCTGTATGTGAACGGCGCGAAAACGGGGTTGGTGCTGACGGACAGCCGGAAGCAGCTGGTGAGCATGGGGGCGTATCTGCTGATCTTTCCGGACAAGAAGTACATCAATACCCAGGACCTGACGGATTTTGGGAGCATGGAGAATGTGCGGACCACCACGGGAGAGGTGACGTTCACCCTGTGCGACGGGACGGGGGAGAGTCTGGGCAGCTACGCGGCGGGCACGGAGGCGCCCCAGGAGCCCCGGACAGGGGATCTGTGGCTGGACACGGAGCGATCGGAGAGCGTGATGCGGCGGTATGACGGCAGCACATGGACGGCGCTGGCGGAGGTGTACACAAAGATCGCCGCTGTGGGCGTGGGACTGGGCTTCCGCGCCGGGGACGGCGTGACGGTGGCAGGCTGCGGCGCGGCGGAGCTGAACGGCCTGCACATATTGCAGGCGGCGGAGGACGACTGGGTGCTGGTGCCGGCGCTGTGCCGGACACTGGACAGTCAGACGGCGGCGGTGACGGTGATGCGGCTGATGCCGGAGATGGACTTTGTGGTGGAGCAGGGCAACCGGCTGTGGGGGTGCAAGTACGGCATCGTGGATGGACAGGCGGTGAACGAGATATACGCCTGCGCGCTGGGAGATTTCCGCAACTGGAACAGCTTTGCGGGGCTGAGCACCGACAGCTACGCCGCCGCCAGAGGCTCGGACGGACCCTTTACCGGGGCGGCGGCCTGCATGGGCGGCGTGGTGTTCTTCAAGGAGAACTGCATGGAGCGCATCTATCCGGCGGCGGGCGGCGGGCACCAGATCGTGACGGTGCCGTGCAGCGGCGTGCGGAAGGGTGCGGAGAGGACCGTGGCTGTGGCGGACGGTGTGGTGTACTATCTGGGGAACGACGGGGTGTACGCCTTTGACGGAAGTATGCCGGTGTGCGTATCCCGGGCGCTGGGCGACAAGCGGTACACCGGCGGCGTGGCCGGCGGGGAAAGCGGCCGGTACTGGCTGTCCGCCGTGGACGCGGCGGGAGAGACGGAACTGCTGGTGTACGACACGCAGAAGCGGCTGTGGCACCGACAGGACGATACGGCGGCGGTGGCCTTCGCCCGGTGGAACGGGGAGATGACGGTACTGTGCAGCGACGGACGGCTGCTGGATACAAGCGGTACATTGGGAACGGCGGAGACGGGGTTCTCCTGGAGCGCCGAAAGCGGCGACCTGGGACTGTACACGCCGGAGCACAAGTATCTCTCGCGGCTGGAGCTGCGGCTGAAGACGGCGGCCGGGAGCACGGTGAAGGCGTATGTCTGCTATGACGGGGACAACGTCTGGGAACAGGTGGGCGGTGTATCCGGCGAGGTGGGGCAGACCCGCGGCGCGGTGCTGCAGGTACGGCCCCGGCGGTGCGGACACCTGCGGCTGAAGCTGGCCGGGGACGGACCGTGCCGGGTGTACAGCGCGGCAGCGGTGTATGAGAAGGGAAGTGACGGGCCATGAGCGTGCTTGCCCTGCCGATGGCACCGGCGGGATCGGTGCAGGAGCAGGTGACGCAGCAGTATGCGTATCTGGTGCAGATGGCCCAGCAGCTCAACCTGGCGCTGGGACAGCTGGAGGCGCTGGGCGGCGGGGCCGGAGAGGCCTCCGCCCGGCGGCAGGCCAACGGGCGCTTGGGCACGGCGGCATCGGAGACGGCGGACGGGCAGTATGAGACGCTGCGGAGCATGATCCTGAAGACGGCGGACCAGGTACAGAAGACCACGGCGGCATTGACGGCGAAGCTGGAGGAGGAATATGTGGCGAGCTCGGACTTCGGCAGCTATGTGGCGAAGCTCAGCGCCCAGCTGGAGGCGGCACCGGAGGCGGTGACGCAGTATTACAGCTTTTTCTCCGACCTGCAGGCCAACGTGGAGAAAGTGGACGCGGCCTTTGCGCACTATAAGCTGGACACGGAGGGGTATATCCGCACGGGTATCGTGTACTACGACGGGGCCGCGCCGGTGTATGGCGTGGCTGTGGGACAGGACCTGACGTGCAGAGAGGTGGACGGCGAAAAGGTGGTGGAGCAGAACAACTTTCGCGCGGTGTTCACCGCCACGCGGCTGTCCTTCTGGCAGGACGCCACGGAGGTGGCCTATGTGTCCAACAACCGGCTGTACATCACGAACATTACGGTGCTGGGCGGTATCGATGTAGGGCAGTGGAGCATGGAGGCGGCGGAGGGCGGACTGGCCTTCCGGTGGATCGGAGGGTGAGTGTGTGAGCTATACGGCGTTGGACAGCATCCAGTGGGGCGGCGTGCCGAAGATCGGCGTCAGCTTCGGCTATGACAGCCGGCGCAGCGGCAGCGCGATGCAGTACAGGATCTATGTGACCGTGGCGCCGCTGACAGGGGCATCGTATTTTGGGTACCCTATCTATCTGTCGGTGACGGTGGACGGCGGAAGTGTGTGCAGCGGGCATACGCTGAAGGCGGCATCGCCCAGCCGGTGGAGCAGCGCGATCGAGTACGACAGCGGCTGGGTGACGGCGGCAGGAGCGGTGGGCACCGCGCCGCTGGGGATACGGCTGTACAGCGGCTCCGGGTCTGCCAGAGACGACAGCTACGGCTATGCGCTGCCGGTGGAGCGCGTGGAGGACATTGGAGATTTTTCGCTGACGGCGGGGGACGCGGTGATCGGACAGACGGGGACGCTGACGCTGACGCGGCCCGGGTATGGGTACAGCTTTACGTTCAGCTACGCGCTGGGGTCGGCCTCCGGAACGCTGAGCAGCGGTGCGCTGCGGACGGTGAGCAGCAGCGCGGGGCGCGTGGTGTACCAGTGGACGGTGCCGGAGTCGCTGGCCGGGGAGCTGCCGGAGACGACGCACGGCACCGGGACGGTGACGGTGAAGGTGTACAGCGGCGGTACGCCGGTGGGAAGCCTGGGCGCGGCGTTCACGGCCTATGTGCCGGAGACCATGCGGCCCACGGCGGCGCTGACCACGGAGGTGGTAAACGACGGTACGGCAGCGGAGAGCTGGGGCCTGTGTGTGCAGGGCGTCAGCCGGATACGGTACGCGGCGACGGCGGCGGCACAGGGCGGCGCGTCCGTGCGGTCGGTGCAGTTCCGCTTTGCGGGGCAGGAGCTGACCGGCACGACCGGGACGACGGCGGTCATCGGCATCAGCGGGACGCTGCGGCCCACGGTCACGGTGACGGACAGCCGGGGACGGTCGGCGACGGCAACAGGCGAGGCGGTGACGGTGGCGGCGTACTATCCGCCGGCCATCACGGCGTCTATGGCGGCGCGGTGCGCCGCGGACGGCACAGAGAAGGACGACGGGGCGTATCTGAAGGTGAAGTGCGCGGCACAGTGCGCCGATGTGCAGGGGCACAATACGGTGGTCCTGCGGGCGCGCTTCAGGCCCGTGGGCGGCGCGTGGAACGGCTATGTGACATTGCTGCCGGGGGCAGAGCAGCTGCTGGGCGGCGGGCTGGACAGCGGGACCTCCTATGAGGTGGAGCTGAGCGCGGAGGACACGGTGGGGAACGTGCGGGTGGTGCGGTATACGGCGGCCACCAGCCGGGTGACGCTGCATCTGCGCGCCGGCGGAATGGGCGCGGCCTTCGGCAAATACGCGGAGCAGGAGGCGCTGGAGTGCGTGTGGCCGGCGGTGTTTTATGGGGATGTGGCGGTATCCGGTGCGCTGACGGTGAACGGACAGACAGTGGAGGCGATGCTGTTTCCGGTGGGCAGCGTGCGCCTGACAGACAGCCCTGCGGCACCGGAGACACCGGCAGGCGCAGCGTGGGAGAGCGTGGAGACAGGCATCGCCGGCGTGTATGGCTGGCGGCGCACGACATGACGAGGAGGAGAGAGGCATGGCATCGACGTATACAATGGTGGCGTACGGTTCACAGGGCAGCGCGGTGCGGCAGCTGCAGAATGAATTGAACAAGCGGGGGTATAGTCTGGACCAGGATGGTATCTTCGGCAAGAAGACGAGAGCCGCGGTACGGGACTATCAGAAGAAGAACGGACTGACGATGGTGGACGGTATTGCCGGAGATGAGACGTGGGGGAGCCTGCTGTCCGCGCCTACGGCGGCGGAGCAGGCGGCGCAGGCCGCTGCGGCAGCAGAGGCGGCGGCACCCAGGGCGGAGGTCACGGCGGGCACGGCGCGGCGTCTGCAGGAGCTGGAGAGGGGCTATACGCCGTCGGACGAGGTAACGGCGGCACAGGCCTACCGGGACAGCGTGGCGGCGTTGGAGCCGGAGGCGTACCGGTCCCGGTTCGAGGAGCGTTTGCAGGCGCTGTATGACCAGATCGCGGGGCGTGAGGCCTTCGACTACGATCCGGAGGAGGACGAGTCGTACCAGCGGTACGCCAGACTGTATGCCGCCCGCGGCGCGGCGGCCATGGAGGACACGCTGGGCAAGGCGGCGGCGCTGACTGGCGGGTATGCCTCCAGCTACGCCCAGAGCGCGGGGCAGCAGGCGTACAACGGCTATTTGCAGGAGCTGGCAGCGCTGGTGCCGGAGCTGCGGCAGGCGGCGCTGGCGGAGTATCAGCAGGAGGGCAAGGCTTTGCAGAACCAGTACAGTATGCTGGACGCGCAGGAAAAGGCGGACTATGACCGCTGGCAGGCGGCGCGTGGTGACTGGCAGAAGCAGCTGGAGGCGGCTCAGGCGGCGTATGAGGACGCGGGCAGTCAGGACCAGAAGCTGTATCAGACGCTGCTGGCACATTTTTCCGACAAAGCGGAGCAGGAGAGGAAACTTTCCGCCTCCGGCGTCCGTCTTACAGATAGTGGAGATACCGGCAGCAGGGGCGAGAGCCTGAGCTCTACGGCGGCGGAGAGCCTGCAGCGGGCCGTGGGGAACTATCTGAAGCGGGGCAACGGCGATCTGGCCCAGGCACTGGCGGCGCAGTATACGGCCCGCATGACACCGGCGCAGCGGCAGCGGTTCGAGAAGCTGCTGGGCCAGTACGGCATGACGCTGGCATAAGGGTCGGATAGGGGAAAAGTGCTTGCAATCAGGGGCACTGTATGGTATCATATCAAAGTATATTGCGATGCGGCGGACACGCCGCAGCGGCTCGAGAGGAAGAGAGGAGCCGCGGGAAGGAGCAGCAATGGAGAAGATGAAGAAGTACTTTTTACGCCGAATGGCGCTTGTGATGGCGCTGCTGACACTGGGCTCTGCCGTGCTGGTGGGCTGCGGCGAGCAGAAGGAACCGGAACCGGACCCCAAGGATGAGGTCATCGTGGAGCCGGAGCCCATCGAGTTGCCGGACGGCGTCAGCTTCGATGAGAAGAAGTACCCGGACGTGTTCGGGTTCATCCAGATCCCCAACGCCACCCAGTGCGCCATCAGCAAGGGCCACTATCTGGCGCAGAGTCCCAAGTCCACTAAGAGCAGCACCGGGTATGACGACGATTACTACCTGCAGCGCGATTTGGACGGCAAGACCAACAAGGCCGGCTCGCTGTACATCCAGGCGTACTACAACAAGTCTGACCTCAGCGACCCCATGACGGTGATCTACGGCCACAACATGGCCAACCGGACCATGTTCGGCGGCTTGCAGAGCTACGGCGAGACGCTGAAGTTCGACGACAACGCCGTTATGTACATCTATCAGCCGGGCCGTCAGCTGACCTATAAGTTCTTCGCATGCATCCCCTATGATACCAGCCACATCCTGTACTACCACGACTTCAAGGACGAGAAGGTGTTTAACGCATTCTTTGAGGCGCTGGGCAAGGCGGCCAGCGATCCTAAGTACAAGAGCGACACCAACCAGAACGCCTTTTACAGTGCCGAGGGCTGCGTGAACGTGGACAAGACCAACCTGCCCCAGGCGGGCGACAAGGTGGTGGTGCTGTCCGTGTGCAAGAACGGCGACGATCATCACCGCTATCTGCTGATGGCAAAGCTGGTGGAGGACTCCGCCGCGCCCATCACCATGACCCGCGGTGAGGCCGAGGCTGCCGGTATCCCGGCGGACCGCATCCAGGACAAGGCAGCGGCAGACGCTGCGGCCGCTGCCGCGAATGTCTCCGCGGTGGAGGATGCTGCCGCCAATAAGACCGATGCTGCCAGCAAGACGGATACGGCCAAGACGGAGCACAAGGGCTGAGTCGGACCTGAAAAACAAAAACCTCCCGGACCGTGGCGGTCCGGGAGGTTTTTCGATGCATTTTCAGAGAGCGTTGCCGTCGGTCTGCGTCAGGAGATCGGCCAGGGAGACACTGTCCAGATAGTCGTTGATGATGGTGTCCAGCTTTTCCCACATGGGGAGCGTGGTGCAGTGACCGGCACGGGGGCAGGTGTTTTCGTCGCCCTCCAGGCAGGTGACGGGGGCCAGAGAACCCTCGGTCAGCCGCAGGATCTGGCCCACGGAATAGTCGGCGGCGGGGCGGTTCAGGCGGTAGCCGCCGCCCTTGCCACGGAGACCGTCCACCAGGCCGGCCTTGGACAGCACGGAGATGATGCTCTCCAGATATTTTTCAGAGATGCCCTGCCGTTCGGCAATGGCGGGCAGGGGGAGATAGGCGGCGCTGTCGTCCTGAGCCAGCTCCAGCATGACCCGGAGGGCGTAACGGCCTTTGGTAGATACGAGCATGGGAAGACCTCCCTTATGTTAGTAAACATAGTATAGCACTATGTTTATGCGATTGCAAGGGGAAAACACTCACATATAGTGGTACTTATTCCGCTTGAGCACCAGAAAGACGCCGGAGATGATAAAGGCAAAGATCTCGGCGGCGGTGATGGCCCACCAGATACCGTCCACACCCAGAAGTATGGGCAGGACGACGACGGAGCCGGCTTGGAACACAAGCGTCCGCAGGAAGGAGATGGCAGCGGAGACGGCACCGTTGTTCAGGGCGGTGAAGAAGCCGGAGGCAAAGATGTTGAAGCCTGCCAGTAGGAACGACCAGCAGAACAGCCGGAAGGCATGGGTGGTCAGAGCGTAGAGGCTGGCATCGTAGCCCACAAACAGCCGGGACAAGGGGGCGGCCAGCACACGGGCCAGGACCGTCAGGGTCACGCCGCCGATGGCCATCAGCAGGGCGCTTTTCCGCAGGAGATTTTTCAGCTCACTGTGGTGCTGCGCGCCGTAGTGGAAGCTGACCACCGGCGCGCTGCCGATGGAGTAGCCGATGAAGATGGCTACGAAGATGAACTGGACGTACATCAGAACGCCGTAGGCGGAGACGCCGTCCTCGCCGATCAGGCGCATGAGCTGGAAGTTGTAGAGCATACCCACCAGGGAGGAGGAGATGTTGCTCATCAGCTCGGAGGAGCCGTTGCCGCAGGATTGGAGAATGGGGCGCAGACGCAGTGCGGCGGGCCGCAGGCGCAGCAGGCTGGTGTTGGGACGCAGGAAGTAGATCAAGGGCAGTACGCCGCCCACACACTGGCTCAGGCCGGTGGCGATGGCTGCGCCGGCCACGCCCCAGTTAAAAACGGCGATGAAGAGCGCGTCCAGGGCCATGTTGGTGATGCCGGCGGCCACGGTGACGAAAAGGCCCAGGCGGGGCTTTTCGGCGGCGATGAAGAAGCTCTGGAACACATTTTGCAGCATGAAGGCGAAGGTGAAGCCGGTGACGATGCGGCCGTAGAGGACGCAGTCGGCCATCATGGCGTCAGACGCGCCCAGCAGACGGGACACGGCGGGCATGGTGAGGATGCCCACGGCGGACAGCACTGCGCCCAACAGCAGTGTGAACAGTACCAGCATGGAGAAGGTGCGGTGGGCTTCGTCCTGCTTGCCCTCGCCCAGCAGCTTGGACACCAGGGCGGTGCCGCCGGTGCCGATCATGAAGCCCATGCCGCCCAGGATCATCACGAAGGGCATGACCAAGTTTACGGCGGCAAAGGGCGTTTTACCCACGAAATTGGAGACGAATAGATCATCCACCACGCCGTAGATGGACGTGAAGACCATCATGCAGATGGAGGGAAGCGTGAAGCGCAGCAGCTTGCCATACGTGAAATGGTCGGAGAGACGGATGGATTGCTTTGCCATGGGGGCCTCCTATCGAAAAAAGTAGCTCCATCGTGAAGATGGAGCTAAATCATCCCACCAAACGGTGGAGTTTGAACTTGGTGACCCGTACCGGATTCGAACCGATGTTAAAGGCGTGAGAGGCCTCTGTCTTAACCACTTGACCAACGGGCCATGTTCCGTCTCTATATCTCAATCAGCTCTCGCTGTATGAAATCCTGGTACACCATCAGGGACTCGAACCCTGGACACCCTGATTAAGAGTCAGGTGCTCTACCAGCTGAGCTAATGGTGCTCAAGGTTTTGTACCTGCACCTTCAAAACCGAACAGAGGATGAAAGATTCACAAGGCGGTTTGCCTGCAACATTCTTGTAGGTCAAGCCCTCGGGTTATTAGTATCGGTCAGCTTAATGCATTACTGCACTTACACTTCCGACCTATCAACGACATAGTCTTTGTCGTCCCTTACTCCATAAAGGATGGGAGATCTTATCTTAGGGGGAGTTTCACGCTTAGATGCTTTCAGCGTTTATCTCGTCCAGACGTAGCTACCCAGCTGTGCCGTTGGCACGACAACTGGTGCACCAGAGGTCAGTCCATCCCGGTCCTCTCGTACTAAGGACAGCTCCCTTCAAATCTCTTACGCCCGCAACAGATAGGGACCGAACTGTCTCACGACGTTCTGAACCCAGCTCGCGTGCCGCTTTAATTGGCGAACAGCCAAACCCTTGGGACCGAATACAGCCCCAGGATGC
>OMAE01000315.1_pt1 | contig 17556 bp, 16 predicted proteins | sample 1673701 | NCBI WGS metagenome assembly OMAE01 (sample SAMEA103958123, study PRJEB25191) | human gut metagenome | reverse complement strand
GGAACGCACAGCCCGGAATCGACGCGGGCAAAGCGGCGGATCTTCATGTTCTCGCGCACGGACAGGAACAGCTCGTTCTTCGCGTCGGCGACGGTCTGCTTTCCGTCGGTCCACTTGCACTCGAGCAGCGCGTTATCGGACGCGGGATCCTCCTTGGCGACGACCTCGGCCACGCCCTTGACGAAGCTGACGAACAGCTCGTTGCCGGCGACGAAGTCGGACTCGCAGTTGACCTCGACGATGGAGCCGACGCCGCCGGACACCGCGGCGTAAGCCATACCCTCGGCGGCCACGCGGGCAGCCTTCTTCTCGGCGCCGGCGAGACCCTTCTCGCGCAGATAGACGACGGCCTTTTCCATATCGCCGTCGCACTCGACAAGCGCCTTCTTGCAGTCCATCATACCGGCGCCGGTCATCTTGCGGAGCTTCATTACATCAGCAGCTTTGATTTCCATAATCTTGTCCTTTCTCTATAAGGTTCGTAAATACAATTATTCTGCCTTTTCCTCGGCGGTCTCGGCTGCTTCAGCAACAACTTCGGCTGCTTCTGCGGGAGCGGCAGCAGGCTCCTCGTAGGGAGTCTCGACAGCGGCGACAACCTCTGCCACGGCAGCCTCCTCGGCATCAATCGCAGCCTTCACGGCCTTCTTGATGCGGGGCTTGCCCTCCTTCTTAACGGTTGCACCCTCGGCGTCTGCCTCCTGTGCCTCCTTCTCCTTTTCGAGCTGCTGGCGCTTGATCTCCAGCTGCGTCAGCACGTCCTCGAAGCGGATGCTCTCCGCGTCCATCTGCTGCTTCGCCGTCTCGATGACGCGCGGGTCGAGGCCGAGCCGCGCGGAGATGGCGAAGGCGTTGGACTTGCCGGGGATGCCGATGAGGAGCTTATAGGTGGGGCAAAGCGTCTCCACGTCGAATTCGCAGCTCGCGTTCTCGACGCCCGCCGTGGTCATGGCAAAGGTCTTGAGCTCGGCGTAGTGCGTGGTGGCGGCGACCTTCGCGCCGCGGGCGCGGACGTGCTCGATGACCGCGATGGCGAGGGCCGCGCCCTCGACCGGGTCGGTGCCCGCGCCCAGCTCGTCGAAGAGGACGAGGGAATCGCCGTCCGCCTCGTCGAGGATATTGACAATGGTCTTCATGTGCGCGGAGAAGGTGGAAAGGCTCTGCTCGATGCTCTGCTCGTCGCCGATGTCGGCGAGGATGCCGGTAAAGACGCTCACCGCGCTGCGGTCGCCCGCGGGAATGTGCAGTCCGCACTGCGCCATCAGGCAGAGCAGACCGAGCGTTTTGAGGCTGACGGTCTTGCCGCCGGTGTTGGGGCCTGTGATGACGAGGGTATCGAAGCTGCGGCCCACCTCAATGTCGATGGGCACGGCCTTGGCGGGATCGAGCAGCGGATGGCGGGCGCGGCGGAGGGAAACGCTGCCGTCCGTGCGGATCTCGGGCCGCGCGGCGTCCATCTGGTAGCTCAGCTCGCCGCGGGCAAAGATGAGGTCGAGGTGGACGAGAATGTCATAGTCCCACAAGATCGCCTCGGCAAAGCCCGCAGCCTCGGCGGAGAGGGCAAAGAGGATGCGCTCGATCTCTTTTTTCTCCTTGGCCTCCAGCTCCTTGAGCTCGTTGTTCGCCTGCACGACGCCCATCGGCTCAACAAAGAGCGTCGCGCCCGAGGCGGAAATGTCGTGGACAAGGCCGGGCAGGTCGCCGCGGTGGTCGGCCTTGACGGGCACGACGAAGCGCCCGTCGCGCTGCGTGATGAGCGCCTCCTGCAGCGTGCTCTTGTAGCTGGGCGAGGAGATGATCTTCTGCAAGATCTGTCTGCCCTTGGCGCTTGCCGCACGCTTGTGACGGCGGATATCCGCCAGCTCGGGGCTGGCGGCGTCGGCGATCTCGTCCTCGGAGAGGATGGAGGTCGTGATCTTATCCTCTAAAAAGCGGTTGGCGTGGAGCGAGTCGAACATCCGGTCGAGGACGGTGCCCTCGCCCTGGTCGGCCTCGTAGTATTCCCGCACGCGGCGGGAGTTCGTCAGCAGTCCCGCGATGGTCAGCAGCTCGCGGGGATTGAGCATACCGCCGCGCTCGGCGCGGGCAAGTGCCTCGCGCACATCCTTCACGCCGGAGAACGACGGACTGCCGCGCAGGCCGATGAGGGCGCGGGCGGCGTCCGTTTCATCCTGTAAGCGGCGCACATCGTCCGCATCGGTGGAGGGCGTCAGGCGCAGGGCGCGCTCCTTTGCCGCCTCGCTGACCGCCTTTTGCGAAAGGCGCTCCAAAAGCTGCGGCAGCTCGAGCACACGGATGGATTTTTCAAACAGTTCTGTCATGATGTGTTCCTATTTTATGTCAACTTGATGGATTTGTAGAAATCGAGCGTTTTGAAGCGCCGGTCGAGCTGCGCGGCAGCAAAGGTCTCGCAGACCACGCTCAAGCGCGCGAGCGAGGCAGGCTCAAGCGTGAACGACAGCAATCGCTTGGACGGCGCGCCGACGATGTGGCGCATCGCGGCGAGCGCTCCCGCGTCGAGCGGCAGACCGCCTGCCGGTCCCGCGCATTTTTTGCACAGCACCACGCCCTGCGCCGCGTCAAACACCGGCTCGACGGGATCGGCCCTGCCGCACATGGCGCAGTCGTCGAGCAGCGGCTCATAGCCGGAGAGCGCGAGCAGGCGCAGCTCGAAGGCGGCGCGCACCAGCTCGTTCGGGCGGTCCAGCGTGTCGAGCGCGTAGAGCGAATTGAGCAGCAGGGACAGCACCTCGCCGGAGGGCAGGTCCTCGCTCGTGACCGCCTCGGCCATTTCGGCGAAGTAGGACGCGAGGGAGAGCTTTTCCAGATCGGCGCGCAGGCCGTCAAAGAGCGCGATGGTCGAGGCCTCGTCGAGATAGTACCAGCTCCCGCGGCGGTAGAGCACCAGCTCGGAAAAGGCAAGGTGCTGGCAGGCCGCGGCGAGCTTGCTCGAGCGCCGCCGCGCGCCGCGCGCAATGACGGCGAGCCGTCCGTGCTCCGCGGTGAGGACGTTCAAGATGTAGTCGGCCTCCTTTGTCTCCGTTGCACGGAGCACGAGGCCGCGGGTGACAAGTTTATCGGGCATTGGGCGGCTGTTCACACTCCTCCGCTTGCTTTGCCAGCATATAAAAGGTCGGATTCCCGGTTTGCAGAAAAAGCTGATAGTAGCCATTGTCCATTTGCTTCACCTCTCGGCGTTAGCATGGGGAGAAGCGCGGAGAATATGGCTGGAAAATTTTTATTGGTCGTTGTAGCCGAAGCTCCGGATGTAGTTCATGTTATCTCTCCAGTTTGTCCCACGCGGCTTCGCCGCGCGGGAGCCCTTTCACCCGTTTAACGGGCGAAGTGAATTCGCCCTACGGGATCCTTCGCTGCGCTCCGGATCACGCCGCTTACCGCGGCGGCTCGCTCCCGCTCGCAGGAAAACCGGCGCGGCGTCATACCGCACCGCCGGCAGGCTTATTGGTCGTTGTAGCCGAAGCTCCGGATGTAGTTCATGTTGTCTCTCCAATTTTCCTTGACCTTGACCCAGGTCTCGAGGTAGACCTTCGTGCCCATGAAGCGCTCGATGTCCTGCCGCGCCTCGGTGGAGATCTTTTTGAGCATCGCGCCGTTCTTGCCGATGATGATGCCCTTGTGGCTGGCCTTTTCGCAGTAGATGGTCGCGTCGACCTCGATGACCTCGTCGTCGCGCTCGATGAAGCGCGTGATCTCCACGGCCGTGCCATGCGGAATCTCCTTGTCGAGGTTGCGCAGCAGCTTTTCGCGCACGATCTCGCCCACGACCTGACGGTCGGGCTGGTCGGTGGTCATGCCGTCGGGGAAAAGCTGCGGGCCTTCGACGGCGTACTTCTTGAATTCGTCCAGCAGCTCGTCCAGCCCGTCGCGCGTGCGCGCGGAGATGGGGAAAATGCCGTCGAAATCATACGCCTCGCTGTAGGCGGCGATAACGGCGAGCAGGTCGTCCTTTTTCGCAACGGTGTCGATCTTGTTGATGCACAAAATGGCGGGCAGACGCGACTGCCGGATCTTCTCGATCAGCTCCTGCTCGGGGATGCCGACGTGCGGCACCGGCTCGACGAGCAGAGCGACGAGGTCCACGTCCGCGATGGAATCGCGCGCGACCTTCACCATGTAGTCGCCCAGACGGCTGCGCGGCTTGTGAAAGCCCGGAGTGTCGAGCAGGACGAGCTGCGTATCGCCCTCGGTCACGACGCCGTAGATGCGGTTGCGCGTGGTCTGCGGCTTATTGGAGACAATGGCGATCTTCTCGCCGACGAGCGCGTTGGTCAGGCTGGACTTGCCGACGTTCGGACGTCCGCAGAGGGTGATCATGGCGGTTTTTGTCTTTTGCATAGGTGATCCTCAACTTTCTTTCATGTTGAACAATTCTTGTTTTATGCGTCGCCGCTGCTGCGGCGTACAAGCGTTTTCCGTATCCTACCGCTCGAGGTCGAGCCGCTTCATGATGGCTTCCTCATGCTCGCGCATCTGCGCCTTCATGGGGCCTTCGTCCAGATGATCGTAGCCTAAAAGGTGGAGCACGGAGTGCGTCACAAGGTAGGCAAGCTCGCGGCGGTTCGAGTGTCCGTATTCCTTCGCCTGCGCGGCGACGTGCTCGAGCGAGATGACCATATCGCCGAGCGGGACCAGGCCCGTGCCGGGGTCGGCGTCCTCCTCGCCCGGAAGCTCACCGGGGGTAAGCTCGAACATTGGAAAGCTCAAAACATCCGTTGCGCGGTCCACCTGCCGCATCTCACGGTTGATCGCGTGGATGGTCTCGTCGTTCGTCAGCCGCACGTCGATCTCACAGGGAAAATCCACGCCCTCGGCGGCAAGCGCCGTGCGGATCACCTTGCGGATGAAGGCGCATTTGCTCTCGCCTGCTCCGGGTACATCCGCGGTGATGGGAATATAGTGTCTCTTTGCCATTATCGTTTCCTCTTTTCGTTCCGGGCGTCCTCATAGTCCGCGTAGGCCTTGATGATGCGCTGGACCATGACGTGACGCACCACATCCTGATCGGTCAGCTCGCAGATACCGATGCCCTCGACATTTTTGAGCACGCGCACCGCCTGCTTGAGACCGCTCAGCTTATCGGCGGGCAGGTCGATCTGCGTCGCGTCGCCGGTGATGACCATTTTCGAGCCGAAGCCCATGCGGGTAAGGAACATTTTCATCTGCTCGCAGGAGGTGTTCTGCGCCTCGTCGAGAATGATAAAGCTGTCGTCGAGCGTGCGGCCGCGCATATAGGCGAGAGGCGCGACCTCGATGTTGCCGCGCTCGAGATACTTCTGATAGGTCTCCGCGCCGAGCATATCAAAGAGCGCATCGTAGAGCGGGCGGAGGTAGGGATCGACCTTGCTCTGCAGGTCGCCGGGCAGAAAGCCGAGCCGCTCGCCCGCCTCGACCGCGGGGCGCGTGAGAATGATGCGGTTGATCTTCCGCTCGCGGAACGCCGCGACCGCGGCGGCGACGGCGAGATAGGTCTTGCCCGTGCCGGCGGGACCGACGCCGATGGTGACGGTATTCTGAGAAATGGAGTCCACATACTCCTTCTGGCCGATGGTCTTGGGCTTGATGGGGCGGCCCTTGGCGCTGATGCAGATGACGTCCTGCGTCAGCTCGCCGATCTTCTCCTCCTGTCCCGAGCGGGCCAGCCCGATGACGTAGCGGACGTTCTGCTCGTTGATGGCCTCGCCGCGGTTGGAGAGCGTCAAAAGCGCGGAGAGGGCCTTGCAGGCGAGCATGGTGTCCTCCGGCTCGCCGTTGACGCGCAGCTCGCCCTCGCGGTTGGCGACGGTGACGTGAAATTCCGACTCGATGAGGCGGATATTCTCGTCAAACGAGCCGAAGAGGTTGATCGCCTGCTCCAGGCGTTCAATGCTGATGCGCTGTTCCATAGAAAAGCTTGTCCTTTCATAAGCTCCTGCGGCGGCGCCGCAGGAAAATGCGTTCAATCCGTTAAAATGGGCACGGTCTCGCCGATCTGCTCCAGACATTCCGCCGAGAGCGTGACGAGCAGCCAATCCCCCTGCACCGCCGAGGCGACGCGCGTCGCCGTCACGGCGCCGTCGATCCTCGTGAGAAGATACGCCGAAAGCGTCCGCGCGCCGAGCTCCTCGGCCTCCGTGCGCGTCCTTGTGACGGTGCGCGTTTCGTAGGGGCGCAGCGTCGTTTCCTCCCAGGTGAGCGGGAGCGCCATGCCGCCGGGCAGAGCCAGCAGCAGCCCCAGACAGAGCGCCAGTGCGGCGAAAGATTTGAGTCTTTTCATGGCATATCCTCAATCACGAGCATTTTTCTAGATAACCAGTATAGCACAAGCCTCACGAATAGGCAAACTTAACTATTTACTTTGCCCGAGGGATTTGCTATAATGGCTGAGCCGAAATGCGCCCGTAGCTCAGCTGGATAGAGTGTCAGACTCCGACTCTGAAGGTCGTGCGTTCGAATCGCATCGGGCATACCACCCCCGGATTTCCCGTCCGGGGGCTTTTTCTTTGAATGTCCGCCCACTTCGGGTAAAGCAAAGTCCCCCGGCCGCTGCGCTGCAGCAGTTCGGGGGCTTTTTGCTTGTGTGAAATAACGGGCTCTCTTTTTTACAGGCTGAAGATGACCTGAAACACGGTGCCTGCTTCCGCCGTACCGGCAACCGAAATCTCCCCGCCCAGCTTTTCCGCCATTTCCTTTGTGATGGCCAGCCCCAGCCCGAAGCTGCCGGACTCGCTTTTCCTGCTTTTATCGCTGCGGTAAAAGCGATCAAAAATATGGGGAAGGTCCGCTTCCGGGATGGTGCTGCCGAAGTTTTGAACGGAAAGCCGCACCTTTTTCTTTTCCCTGATGAGCGTCAGCTGCACCCGCCCGCCGGCCGGCTCATATTTCAGGGCGTTTTCCAGCAGGCTGCTGACGATCCGCTGCAGATAGTCGGCATTTCCCCGCAGCGTACATTCGGCGGGCAGCGCCGTTTCCAGCGTCACACCCTTTTCATAGGCGATAGACTCCATCTCCAGCGCTGCCTTTGTGGCGATGGCTGCAAGGTCCACCGGTCGGATACAAAGCGCCGCATCGGGGCGTTCCACATCGGCCAGCGTCAGCATCCGGGAGATGAGCCGCTGCATCCGCTTGGCCGCCTCCTGCGTGCTGTCCACCCAGCGGCGGACGCTGCCCACCGATGCCTCCGGATTTTCCAGCAGGATGGCGTTATTCGCCAGAATGACCGAAAGCGGCGTTTTCAGATCGTGGGAGGCATCCGCGATAAACTGCTTTTCCCGCCGGGCGGACTCCTCCAACGGGCGTGCGGCCAGGGCGGAGAGCCTGACGCTGACGGCGAAAAACAGCAGCATGGCGCCCAACCAGATGCCCGACAGCATCAGCGCAAGATTGCCCATCGACCGGGTGATATAGTCCGTGGAGGCGATGGCGATGCGGCAGGGGGTGTTTCCGCTGCGATAATAGATGATATGACTTTGGCGCAGGGTGCCGAACTCCTCCTTTCGGGAAACGATCTCGCTCAACAGCGACTCCAGCTCCTCCCCGGTATAGGGGTTATTCGGCGAAAGCACCGAGTAGCTGCTGCTTTCCGGGGAATAGAACACCGTCAGGATGTCCTTTTCCCGCTGCGTGCCGTCCCGCCCCGGCGGGTCCTCCGGCGGCTCCCCCTTGGGCGGCTGGGAAAAGCCCCGCAGGGGTGCAACCACCTGCTCCATCGTCAGACGCAGGCTGTTGCGGTAGTCATTTACCATATATACGGCCACCGCCGCCACCATAACGGTCAGCACGATGCCGATGAGCAGCATATTGAACTGCACAAAGCGCTTGCGGTAGGGGCTCATGGCGTGACCTCCAATCGATAGCCGATTTTCTGCAGATTTTTTATGGTGACCCCGGAGCCGAGATACCGCAGCTTTTTCCGCAGGAAGGAGATATAGGCCTCCACATTATTATCCGTCGCTTCGGAATCCAGCCCCCACGCCCGGCTGATCAGCAGATCCTTGGAATAGATCATTTTCGGCTCGGAGAGCATCAGCCGCATAAGCGCAAATTCCTTGGGGCCCAGCTGCACATCCCGGCCGCCGCAGCGCAGCGTGACGGTATTCAGCTCCAGCGTCAGGTCTCCGTAGGAAAGCTCATCCAGAACCACCTCTCCCCGCCGGCGGGTCATGGCGCCCACCCTTGCCAGCAGCTCCTCCGGGTCAAAGGGCTTGGTGAGGTAATCATCCGCCCCGGCGTTCAGCCCGGCCACCTTATCGGGTACGGTCGTCCGGGCGGTCAGCATCAGCACCGGGGTCTGCACCCCCTCGCTTCGCAGCTGCCGCAAAACGCTGATCCCGTCCAGTCGGGGCAGCATGATATCCAAAAGGATCAGGTCATAGCCGCCCACCCGGATGTAATCCAGCGCGGACTGCCCGTCCGCCACCCGGTCTGCGCTGTGCCCCGCCTTGCGCAGGATATGCTCCACCGCCTCCGCCAGGGCGGTCTCATCCTCTACGATAAGAATATTCAAAGGAAATCCCTCCTTTTTCTGCTTCATTTTATCATTATAGGAAAAAAACTGAAATAGTTCTGAAAAAAGTTTTTGTTCCCCTTTCAGCATTTTTTAAGAAGCGGATGGATAATAAGGGTAACAAAAGCCAAAGGAGGCGACACTATGGAAAACTATCAGGCCGTATTCAAACGGAAGGAACTGAAATACCTGCTGACCGAAGCGCAGCTCGCCGCCCTGCGCCCGGTGCTTTTCTCCCACACGGTGCCGGATGCCTTTGCCCACAGCAGCATCCTTAACCTGTACTACGATACCCCGGACTTTCGCATGATCCGCCGTTCGCAGGAAAAGCCCGCCTACAAGGAAAAACTCCGCCTGCGCAGCTACGGGGTCCCGCAGGAGCAAACGCCGGTCTTTCCGGAAATCAAAAAGAAGGCGGAGGGGATCGTCTACAAGCACCGTGTCGGTATGCCCTGCCGGGATGCCGTCCTTTATCTATCACGGCAGTGCCCCGGCGGTGACGATCAGATCTTCCGGGAGCTTGATTGGATGCTGTCCTCCTACGGCAGCCTTGCGCCCCGCATCTTCCTCTCCTATGAACGGGACTCCCGAAAGGGTGCGGAGGACCCCTCTCTGCGCCTGACGCTCGACCGCCGGATGCTATGGCGTGCCGATGCGCTGGACCTGCGGCAGGGGACGTGGGGCAGCCCGCTGCTGGCCCCGGGGCAGGTGCTCCTGGAGGTGAAGATCACCAATGCGGCGCCGCTGTGGCTGGCACGGGCCCTTTCGGAAAACGGCATCTTCCCCACCTCTTTTTCCAAATGCGGCAGGGCGTTCGAGGCCCTATGCAAAGAAAAAACCGACGAAACGGAGATAAAACGATATGCTTGACGGAATTTTTGCTTCTCTTTATACCACCTCGGTGACGGCGCCCGCCTTTCTTGCCGTCTCTCTGCTTTCGGTGGGGCTGGGCTATGGTATTGCGCTCACCTACCGCAAAATCAGCGGTGAGGGCGGCACCATGTTTTCCGCACTTACCGTCCTGCCCTTTCTGGTGCAGCTCGTCATTCTGCTGGTCAACGGCAATCTCGGCGCCGGCGTGGCGGTGGCGGGGGCGTTCAGTCTGGTGCGGTTTCGCTCGGCGCCCGGCTCCGCGCGGGATATCACGGTCATTTTCCTTTCGATGACGGTGGGGCTCTGCTGCGGCATGGGCTACTGGGCGCCTGCGGTGCTGGCGGCGCTGGTCACCTGCGGCCTCCTGCTGCTGCAAAAAAAGCCGCAGACCGACCCCTGCGAACGGGAGCTCCGTGTGACCATCCCGGAAAATCTCGACTACAATGACCTCTTTTCCGACCTTTTCGCCGGATATACCGCATCCTGCAAGCTGCTGCGGGTCAAAACCGTCAATATGGGCAGCCTGTACAGTCTCCACTATCTGGTGCGGCTGAAGGACCCCGCCGGGGAAAAGGAGCTGCTGGACGCCATGCGCTGCCGCAACGGCAATCTGGAAATCTCCTGCGGCCTCCCCGCAGAGTATAAACAGGGGGAAATCCTATGAAAAAAATCCATCTCATATTTGCATTGCTTCTGGCCCTTGCTCTGTCGGCGGGCTGCGCCGCAGGCCCTGCGGAAAACCCCACCCCCGCCGGCGGTACCGAAATTCGCTTTACCGACGGAAAGGTGACGGCGGCCGCCACGGACGGTATCACCATCGACGGCACCACCCTGACCGTCACCGGTGCGGGCACCTATCTGCTTTCCGGCAGCTGCGCCGATGGCCGTGTGAAGGTGGAAAAGGGGGTGCGCGGCGTTACGCTGGTGCTCAACGGTCTGACCCTCACCTGTGAGAACAGCGCCCCCCTCCTTTGCGGCAAGGGCAGCGAGGTCACCATCGAAGCGGCAGCCGGAACCGAAAACACCCTCTCCGATACCACCGCCAATAATGACGAAACCGGCAGCGCCGATGCGGAAAACGCCGTTATCAAGTGCAAGGACGGCTCCCGGGTGGTGCTTTGCGGCACCGGGACACTGACCCTCCGGGCGAACGGCAAAAACGGCATCAAATCCGGTTCGACAACGCAGGACGGCGAAGCCTCCCTGACCATCCGTGACCTGACGCTTACCATCGATGCCCCCGTGAACGACGCAGTCAATGCGGAAGCGGCGCTGACGGTGGAAAGCGGCACCCTCACCCTCTCCGCCGGGGATGATGCGCTGCACTGCGACTACACCCTGAACATCGGTGCGGCGGGAACCGACGGCCCCCGCATCACCGTCACCTCCTGCTATGAGGGGCTGGAGGGCGCAGCCGTCAACATCTGCTCCGGCAGCGTCGATATCCATTCTGCCGATGACTGCATCAACGCCGCCAATGCCGACCTCACCGGCTTTTCCTACCAGCTGAATATCAGCGGCGGGACGGTCACCGCCCGCTCCGACAGCGGGGACGGCTTCGACTCCAACGGCGACCTGACCATCTCCGGCGGAAATGTGACCGTTTGGACCGCCAACACCGCAGATAACGAGCCCCTTGATGCGGACGGCACCGTTACCGTTTCCGGCGGCACGGTGCTGGCGGCAGGCGGCAGCGTCGGCATGGGAGTGTCCCTTGCGGCGACCCAGCCCTGCGCGATCTTCACCGGCTCCGGGGTGGCCGGCGGCATGAATATGCCCGGTCCCGGCACCCTCGGCGGCGCATCGCTGCTGACGCAGGGAGCCTCCTTTACCGTTGCCTCCGCCGACGGAATTGTCCTCTATTCCGGGGAAGCGGTGTATAATGCCTCGTTCCTGTTCTTCTCCTCCGGCGATCTTTCAGACGGCGAAAGCTGCACCCTTTCCGCCGGGGAAGCCCAAACGGTAAGCGCCGCCCAAACCGGCACGGTACGCACCGGGATGGGCAGCCGGGGTGATGGGAATATAGGCGGCATGGGCGGAATGGGCGGTCAGCGCCCGGACGGCAGCGCCCCGCCCTCCGGCGGCTTTAACGGGCAAAAGCCGGACGGCACCACCCCGCCGGAAAAACCGACCGGCACACCCCCGCAAACCGATCCCGGCGGCACCACGATATAATATATCCGTCCCGCAAAACGGCAGCCCCCCGGCTCCTCAAGCAAACTGCTTTTGGCACCGAAGGGCTGCCGCCTTTTTCGTCCGGGCTGTTTTCTTCCTGCGTCCCCCTTACTATATATAGGAAGGCTGCCCCGCCCCCGGCGCCTTGAGAAGAAAGTGGCTTTTGTGAAACGCCAGCAGTCCCTCGTCACGCATCCGGCCCAGCTCCAGCGAAAGCCCGCTGCGCTCCACCGAAAGATAGTCCGCCAGCTGCTGCCGGGAAAAGGGGATGTCAAACTCATAGCTTCCCCGGCGCTGCGCCTCGGCGGAAAGATAAGACATCAGCTTGGCACGTGTGGTGCGCTGCCCCATATGGGTCAGCTTTTCATTCAGCAGCAGGTTCTTTTCCGCCAGCTCCCCCAGCAGGTTGCCGATGATCCGCCCGTGGTACACGCAGGCGGAGGAGCAGACGCTCAAAATACGCTTTACCCGCAAAAACATCACCGTGACTGCGCTCTCCGCCTCCACGCTCACATTCAGCACCGTCCCCGGCGCACAGGCAAATACCTCGGCGAAGGTCTGCCCCGGCCCGGCCTTGGAAAGGATATTGCGGTTGCCCCATATATCCTCCTGCACGATGAGCACGCTCCCCGCCAGCACAAGCCCCACCTCCTCCGCCGCATCCCCGGCACGCAGCAGCCGGGCGCCCTTGGGGAAGGTGTCGATCCTCGCCGCAAGGCAGGAGAGCATGGCGGTAAGCTCCTCCCCGGAAATGCCGGAAAACAGCGGCGCCGCATGGAGCATCGGGAAAAATTCCTTCATAAAAACGCCCCCTTCGTTGAAAATTCAACAGACTTGTTGTATTTAGTATAGTATAATAGCCCCATCAAAGCAACAGGAGGGCGATCAAATGAAACGAAGGATCATCGAGATCGATGAAAATAAGTGCAACGGCTGCGGCGCCTGCGCCGATGCCTGCCATGAGGGCGCCATTGCCATAGTGGCGGGCAAAGCGAAGCTCATGCGGGACGACTACTGCGACGGTTTGGGCGACTGCCTGCCCGCCTGCCCCGCCGGGGCCATCACCTTTGTGGAGCGGGAAGCGGCGGCCTACGATGAAAAAGCCGTCATGGAGAATAAGCAGCGGAAAATGCGGAAAGAGGGCATGACCCTCCCCTGCGGTTGCCCCGGCAGTCAGTCCCGGAATATTCAGCGCGAGGCCGCGCCCGCCGCGGAAGCCCCCCGCGCTGAACAGGCAAGCCGCCTGTCCCAGTGGCCGGTGCAAATCAAGCTGGTGCCGGTGAACGCTCCGTATTTTGACGGCGCGCGGCTCCTGATTGCCGCCGACTGCACCGCCTATGCCTACGCCGCCTTTCACGAGCGCTTCATCCGGGGGCATATCACACTGGTGGGCTGCCCCAAGCTGGATAGCGTGGACTATTCCGAGAAGCTGACGGAGATCATCCGGGGAAACAACATCAAAAGTGTCACCGTCGTCCGCATGGAGGTACCCTGCTGCGGCGGGCTGGAAGCGGCGGCGAAAACGGCACTCCGGGAAAGCGGGAAATTCATTCCGTGGCAGGTGGTCACCGTGACGGTGGACGGCCGCTTGAAGGAGGATTGACCCCCGCTCCGCCCCACGCCCCGCAGGGGGAGCCCTCCCCTGCGGGGAGGGCTTTGACGGGCTCCGCCCGCCCCGGCGGCTGCGCCGCCGCCAAAGCAAAAAAATAAATCCTGTTTATAAAATCAGCCGGCAGGCTCCGCTTATGGAGTCTGCCGGCATTTTTTATAATGTTTTCAGCACCTCCGCCACCCGGCGGCAGTGGTTGGGGAACATCTCCCGCAGCTCCTCTGCGGCGTTCTCCATGATATAGGGTCTCCCCACCATCGAAAGGATGGGAATATCATTATAGTTATCCCCGAAGGAGACGACCTCCTCCGGTCTTACCCCCATCGCCCGGCAGACGATCTCCAGTCCCGCGCCCTTATCGGCCAGCGTAAAGTCGATCCATTTCTCTCCGGCCACCGCCACCTGGAAGGCCGCCTCCCAGCGCTCCTTAAAGTACCCGATGGCCGCATCGGCGCCCCCGCGGCAGAAGGCCGAAACCTTGATGATCTCCTCCGGGATGTCCTCGGGATCGTCCACAACCTCGGTGATGTTCCCCACATCCTCCCGCATATGCCGCAGGAACTCCTCATCGCAGTTGCATGCATAGCAGGTGTTCTCTCCGCTGGCGTTTATCACACACCCCGGCTGCGTCATAATGTCCCTGCACAACCGGATGGCTTCGGTGCGGTCCAGCGGCACCTTGCCCCATACCGGGCCGGGGCTGCCGGGCCCGAATACCACCGACCCGTTTTCGCAGATAAAGGCAAGCTCATCCGCCACCGGCCGGAACAGCCGCCGCAGGCTGTGGTACTGGCGTCCGCTGGCCGGGCAGAAAAGAATTCCCTTTTCCCGCAGCCGCCGGATCTCCCCCAGCGTTTCCGCATCGATCGCCGTTTCCGTCCCGTGCAGCAGCGTGCCGTCTATATCACAGGTCACCAGTCGGATCATATCATCGTCCCCTCCTTCGGCGGTTTGCCGGCTCATTATAGCACACATTGTTGCTTTCGGCTACTTCCGCCCTTTATTTTTGCCTAAAATGGCAGTTTTCTTGTTAAATTTGCACACCATGTACGGAATTTTATAGTGATAAATGTCATAATTGACATATATTGAACCAAGGTCTATAATGTAAAGAGCAGGTAAGTCCTTTGTAAAGTTTTTATCAAACACCCTGCCCCGGTAATCACCGCCCTTTGGCGGTCATTATAAATAGATTACATATGGAGGAGAAAAACAATGAAAAAAGCACTGTCTATGCTGCTGGCCGTCATCATGGTTCTCACCCTGTTTGCCGGCTGCGGTGAAAAGCCTGCTCCCACCCCCAATGAGGAGCTTTCTGCCGTTCAGCAGATCATCAAAGAAGCCGAAGGCATGACCCTCGAGGAGCTGGCCAAGAAGGCCATCGAGGAGTCCAACGGCAAAACCTTCTACGGCGTAGGTAACTCCAGCCGCGGCAAGAGCGCTCTGCCCCTGTTCATCGAGTACCTGCAGTCCATCGACTCCAGCTACACCCTGAACTTCGAGTGGCAGCAGCCCAAGAACAACAAGATCTTCGAGCAGCTGACTGCTGACTCCCTGAAGGCCACCGGCACCTTCGCCATGACCCTCATTCAGGACGGCAACCAGATCGAGAGCAAGATGGTCAAGACCGGCGTTCTGGATACCTTCATCCCCAAGGATTGGGCTGACGCCAACAACACCACCGCCGATGCCTATGAAGGCTATCTGCCCCTGCAGACCCTCAATAAGGTATTTATGTATAACTGCACCGGCGAAAAGAGCTATGATAACGTTTGGGACTTCGTAGCGGAAGGCGAGCACGGTCTGTTCATGGATATCGACTCCGAGATCGTGGGCAAGAACTTCCTGTACATGCTCACCCGTGACGATTATTCCACCGCCCTCAAGACCGCTTTCGAGGCTCTCTCCGCCGAGGAGCAGGCCTACTTCCAGCCCACCATCGATGCCATGGCTTCCGAAGCTGCGAACCTCGGTCTGACCGAGAACGCCAAGTACGGCCTGGCCTGGATCAAGCTGTGGGTCGGCAGCTACAATGCCCAGACCGACGATGGTCCTATCTGCAATACTCTGGTTTCCAAATCCGCTACCGATCAATTCGGTCTCTTGGTTTATTCCAAGCTGCGCTCCGTTGAGGAGTCCGACACCGTTTCCAAGAACAACATCAAGGTTGCTGCTTATCAGGATGGCTACACCGGTCTCGGCGGCTATGGCTACTGCCACTATCTGTTCGTCACCGATAACAGCCCCCTGCCCTGGACTGCCTGCGCCTTTATCGCCTACATGACCTGCACCGTTGACGGCTTCTCTGCCTGGGGCAAGGATATGGGCGGCTATTCCTCCAACCCGACCGTTGCTGCCGGCACCGAGGAGAAGTACCATCATCAGGAAGGCGGCTATGTGGACGGCGTTAACACCTTCGACTGCAAGAACGACCGCGGTTATGAATGGTGGGCCGATAAGCTGGTCCTTGAGGATCCCGAATACTGCGCTTCTGTTGCCTTCACCGTAGGCAGCTGGATCGAGGTTCTGGATAAGTACAGCGCCGGCTGATAAAATCACCACGCACTTATCTTTGCGATCTGTTAAGAAGTAAAGAGCGCGCCCCCGGATCGCGTCCAACCGCCGCGCCGGGGGCGTTTCCCCTTTTCGCAGCCCCCACTCCCCACAAGAGAGGTGAAACCCTACCATGAATAAAGCCGCAGCCCTGCAGGCCAATCCCGCCGCCGTGCGGCGCAATAAGGTCAAGACCTTCTTTTCCAAGCCTCATAATGTCATCCTGCTGCTCATGGGTATTGTGCTTACCATCACCACGGTAGCGCCCATCGTTGCCATCGTGCAGGATACCTTCAAGATCCACCCCGGCACCATCGATGCCCACCTGACCGGTCAGGTTTCGGGCTACACGCTGGTCAATTACATCGATCTGTTCACCAGCCCGTTGGCCAAGATCAATCTTTGGACCCCCCTGTGGAATACCGTCCTGCTTTCGGTCGGCTCCTGCATCGTGGCCATCCTTTTCGGCGGCATTTTTGCGTTTCTCATCACACGCACCAATCTTTCCTGCCGCAAATATTTAAGCTCCATCTTCATCTTCCCCTACATCATGCCCCAGTGGACTCTGGCGGTCGTGTGGCAGAACCTTTTTAATTCCAATGTCGTTACCGGCACCAGCAACGGTCTGCTCGCCTCCCTTTTCAATGTCCAAATGCCGCTGTGGTGGTGCAAGGGTCTGTTCCCCAGCTTGATCGTACTGGGCATGCACTATGCGCCCTTTGCCTATATCCTCATCGGCGGCATCTTCCGCAATATGGATGCCAACCTCGAGGAAGCCGCCACCATCCTGGATACCCCCAAGTGGAAAACGATGTTCCGCATCACCCTGCCCATGGTAAAGCCCGCTATCCTTTCCACCATTCTGCTGGTATTCGGCAGCTCCATGGGTTCCTACCCCGTCCCGCATTATCTGGGACTTGCCACCCTTTCCACCAAGTATGTATCCCTGAACTCCAAGTATACCGGCGAAGCCAGTATCCTTGCCATCATCATGATGATCTTCGGCGTGGCCATCATGCTGCTCAATCAGCGCAGCCTCAAGAGCCGCAAGAACTACACCACCGTCACCGGCAAGTCCGGCCAGATCTCCAAGATCAATCTGGGACGCACCGGCCGCGTGGTCATCGCCGTCATCCTCATCATCATCACCTTCTTCACCAGCATCTTCCCCATCATTTCCTTCGCGCTGGAAACCTTCCTGCCCAACCCCGGCGATTACAGCTTCCTGTATACCGGTGATACCAATAACCTCACCACCAAGTGGTGGGTCACCAGTGAAAACGTCACCGAAAACGGCATGTACGGGCAAAAGGGTATTCTCTACAATAACACCATCTGGACAGCCTTCAAGGGCACCATGCTCGTCAGCGTCAGCTGCGCGCTCATCGCCGGCACCATCGGCACCCTTATCGGTTATGCCGTCAGCAAGAACCGCCGCAGCCGCTGGGCAAACTATGTCAACAGCGTGGCCTTCCTGCCCTACCTCATGCCGTCCATCGCCGTAGGCGTCGCCTTCTTCATCCTCTTCTCGAATAAGTACTTCAACCTCTTTAATACCTACACGCTGCTTATCATCGCAGGTGTTATCAAGTACATCCCCTTCGCCAGCCGCAGCTCCCTCAATTCCATGCTGCAGCTTTCGGGCGAGATCGAGGAGGCCGCCATCATTCAGGATGTCCCGTGGGTCAAGCGCATGACCCGCATCATCATTCCCATCCAGAAGTCCTCCATCATCAGCGGCTATCTGCTGCCGTTTATGACCTGCCTGCGTGAATTGAGCCTGTTTATGCTGCTGTGCGTACAGGGCTTCATCCTTTCCACCACGCTGGATTACTTCGATGAA
>OMAE01000313.1_pt1 | contig 17581 bp, 10 predicted proteins | sample 1673701 | NCBI WGS metagenome assembly OMAE01 (sample SAMEA103958123, study PRJEB25191) | human gut metagenome | reverse complement strand
AACCCCACAAGGGACGCTGTCCCTTGACCCTGCAAGGGGCATTGCCCCTTGACCCCTTTTCGCGATTGGGTTGGTCGCACTTTCATGCTCCTTCCGCGTGCAGCTTTTGGGGCTTCGCCTAATCCCTTGTTTGCTCCCCCAACTTTCCGTGAAGAACCACAAAAAGGCGCTCCGAGCCATTTTCGCCCGAAGCACCCAATTTCATGATTTGCTTTTCCTTCTCTCCGCCCACTGGAACAGCGCCGGATACAGCACAATCGCGAACAGCATCAGCCCGAACATCTCTGCAAAGCCCAGCCAGTGTGCATCCAGCAGCAGATTACCCGCCGCCTTCATTCCCTTCCGCACCGCCAGCAGCAGCGCCACACCGACCACGCCGCGAATCATGCGTGCCTTGCCCGCACCCTTTGCATCAAAACCGACAAAGTGCCTCTCCAGCACCCAGCCAAGGCAGAAGCCCATCATCGCCCCCGCCGCCTTGTAGCAGTCCGTCACCATGTCCCACGGGTCAACCAGCAGCGTTCCGTCCGGCAGCACATCCATCGGATACGGCTTCACGCTGGTGTAAATCAGCATCGCGGCAGACAGGATGATGCCGATAGTCGCCAGCAGCCAGTCGCGGTTCTTGCCGCCGTCCGCCCAGTCCAGCAGGTATTTTGACAGCAGCAGCACGACCAGCGCAATCATCATCCCAACCAGCACGTCCTGCGGCGTGTGCGCGCCGAGCCAGTTGCGGGCAAACGCCGTCAGCAGCGTCAGCAGCACGCACGGCAGAATCCACCATTTGCTGTACTTTTTCAGGTACGCCGCGATGTTGCCGTAAAAAGACGCTGCCAGTGTCGCATGTCCGCTGGGGAACGAGTAGCCTGTTGCCGTTGCCGCCGCTTCCGGGGCGATTTGCAGCCGCGCATCCTGCTTCCACGGGCGATAGACGCACGCGATATTCTTGATAAGCTGCGTCACCATCGTTGCGCCCGCGAAGCACAACCCCATCCGCTGCCCGGTGCGCTTGTCGATGCACCAGTAGAATACGACAATAATGACAACCGGCAGCGACCCGGCGGCAAATTCCGAAATGAAGAGCAGCAAGCTGTTGATGACGTTCGGCGCTTCCGCCCGGAGGTTCTGCAAAAACAGCAGATATTCAAAATCCAACGTTGTTTGACTCCTTTGTTACTTAATGACGCTCATGTCCAGCGCCATCTTCGCCCATGCGTCCGAAGCGCCACTCGCGCCCGTGACTTCCGTGCCGGGCTGATAATCCGGCGTGGTGTACCAGCCGCAGAAGGTCATGTGCGGGTAGGTCGGGGCATCCGGCAAATCAGCCTGATGAATCGCGCTGCCGTTCACATGGTAGGTCGTCAGCGCCGTCGCCATGCCCTCCACCTTGATGCGGTAAGCGGTAATCTTCCCGTTCGTCGCGATGACATAACAATTTTGCAGCTGTGCAGGGTTATCAACGCCGTTTTTGCGCATTTCCGCCAGCAGGATTTCGCTCGTGAACCACGCGGTCTTCGTGCCGTCCGCGTTCTGTTCGACGTTCGCCGCGTCCACCAGAATCCACCAGACGCTCTTTTCCGCGCTGTCCAGCACGATTTTGGGCGTACCCGCGCCGGAATAGCGAATGCCAATGCGCGCGCCGTCCGCGAACCACTCCATTTTCGCTTCGAGCTGGATGTAGGAGGAATCCCATTCCTTCTGGCTCGTCAAGCCGTCGGCGTTCGCCCAGAGGATGCTCTCGTCCGCCTCCGCGCGCACTTCCGTCAGCGCACTGCCCCATGCCGCGCTGTTCTTGCCCTCCCACAGCGCGTCCAGCACCTGCGGGTACACCACGCTCGTCGCCTGACTGCGCAGCTTCGGATTCACTGCGCGGCGAATCCAGGCGTGGCACTCACCGCCGGACGTCTGATTGTTCCCATTGTCCCAGATGACAATCGGCACGCCATAGCGCTGGGCATTCTGTGCGACACAGTACGCCCACTTCGCGCGCTCGTCGTGATTGCCATTCGTGTTCGTCGCACCCGTTTCGCCCATCACGACCGGAATCCCCCGGTCAAGGAAGGTTTCCTTGATGTTCTCGAACACGCGGTTGATTTTCGCGCCATCCTTCTCCGGGTCGAACGTCGTCTGCGTATCCTGCAGGCAGAAGGTCTGCGGATCATACGAATGCACGGACACGATGATGTTTGCCGCCGCTTCGCCATCCACCGTCGGCAGGGCAATCGCCGCCGTGCCCGCCGGGGAGCTGGTCGCCGCGTAGCCCGGAATCATCAGGCAGCGCTCGGCATTGTAGCCCTTGGCGTCCTTGCGGATGGTGTTCACGAACACTTGGTTGAGGTAGTTGACGGCAGCGTAGCACGCCGCGTTGCCGCTCCACTCATAGTTCGTACCCTGCGCGCGCGGCTCGTTCATGCCCTCGAAAATCACATGCTGGTCAAAGTCGGCGAAGGTGTCCGCAATCTGCCGCCACATTGCCGTCAGCTGCTCGCCGATTTTCTCCGCGTCCGCCGCGAAATTCGGCTCGTTAATCCACGCTTCGTGGTGCACATTGAGGATGACGAACAAATCCGCCTCGCGCGCCCACTCGACCACTTCGCGGACATGCTGGAGGAAGTCCTCGCGGATGGTGTACGTCCCATCGTCCGAGGTATAGCGGTACCAAGTCACGGGAATGCGGATGGTGTCAAAGCCCGCTTCCTTCACGCGCACCATCAGTTCCGGGGTGATTTTCGCGTTCCCCCACGACTGCTCCTGCGCGGTCACATCCGCGGTATTGCCGCCGGTTGCGTCCAGCGTATTGCCCAGATTCCACCCGAAACCCATCATCTCAACGATTTCCGTCGCTTTTTTGCCTGTCAGCATGGTTGATTCCTCCTCGGCGGCTGCCGGAAGCACCGGCAGCAGCATGGTCAAGAATAGCGCAATCCATTTTCGCATGTTTTGCATGAATTTTCCTCCTATTGCTTATAGGATTGGATTGTTACGCAGGGATTTCGCTCCTTCGGGAGCGACGAGGGGGCTTTCCGTTCGCCCCCTCGACCCCTTCGGTTCGCATCTAAGTTTCTTGAATTATATCGGAACTACTTATAGTTACTGTACTATTGTTCTTCTAAGCCACGGTATCAGTCAACCGCAATTTATCCAGAAATTGCTTTATTGTTTCGCCGGCGGACGCATCGTCAGGCTGATGCGGTTCGTTTTCGCATCCGCTTCCAGCACCCACACGGTCACGATGTCGCCGACTCGGACGACTTCGCTCGGATGATTCACGCGGCGCTGCGCCATCTGGCTGATATGCACCAAGCCGTCGCGGTGAACGCCGATGTCCACAAACGCGCCGAAGTCGGTCACGTTGCGCACCGTGCCGCGAAGCTCCATGCCGGGCTGCAAGTCCTTCAAATCCATCACGTCGCTGCGCATCAACACCTGCGGCAGCTCATCGCGCGGGTCGCGGCCGGGGCGGGACAGCTCCGCCGCAATGTCGCGCAGGGTCGGTTCACCCACATTCAGCTGCTTCGCCAGCGCCGCGAACCCCTCCGCGTCCGCCAAGGTCAGCAGCTTGCCGACCGCCTCTGCCGGGGTGAGCGAAAAGTGCTTCAAAAGGGCGCGCGCCGCATCGTAACTCTCCGGGTGAACGCCTGTGTTCTCTATCAAGTCCTTGCCGCCGGGAATACGCAGGAAGCCTGCGCACTGCTCGAAGGCTTTCGGCCCAAGGCGCGGCACTTTCTTCAGCTGCGCACGGGTCGTAAACGCGCCGTTTTCCTCGCGGTACGCCACGATGTTCTTCGCGACGGTCGTGTTGATGCCCGCGACGTAACTCAGCAGCGACACGCTCGCCGTATTCACGTCCACACCGACGCTGTTCACACAGTCCTCGACCACGCCGCCCAGCGCCGCGTCCAGTTCCGCCGGCTTCAAGTCGTGCTGATATTGCCCGACGCCAATCGCCTTCGGGTCGATTTTGACCAGCTCCGCCAGCGGATCCTGCAGCCGCCGCGCAATCGACACCGCCGAACGCAGACTGACATCAAACTGCGGGAACTCCTCCGCCGCCAGCTTCGACGCGGAATACACCGACGCGCCCGCCTCGCTGACGACCATGTATTTGAGCGCATCGCCCAGCGCCAGCTCCTTCATCACCTCGACGAAGAACTGCTCTGTCTCGCGCCCCGCCGTGCCGTTGCCGATGGCGACGATGCCGACGTGGTGCTTCTGGATCATCCGCTTGACGGTTTCCTTCGCCTGCGCAACCTTGCCGTGGCTGGGCAGCGGGAAAATGACGCCCGTATCCAGCACGCGCCCGGTTTCGTCCACAACCGCGACCTTGCAGCCCGTGCGGATGCCGGGGTCAAGCCCCATCGCGACCTTCCCGCGCACCGGCGGCTGCATCAGCAGCGGGCGCAGATTCAGCGCGAACACGCGAATCGCCGCTGCACTCGCCTTGTCGGTCAATTCCGCGCGCAGTTCCGTGTCCAGCGACGGCGCAATCAGCCGCGTATACGCATCGTCGCACGCCTGCGCGACGTACTTGCACGCCGGACTGCCCGTCTGCTGCACGAAGCCGTAGCGCACGAGCTGCTGCGCTTTCTCCTTGTCCACGTCCATCGCGACTTTGAGGAAGCCCTCCTTCTCCCCGCGGTTCATCGCCAGCACCCGGTGTGACGGCATCAGGCGCAGCGGCTCACGGTGGTCGTAGTACATGCGGTAGGTGCTGTCCTCGTCTTTCGCCGCGACCGTCGCGACCATCGCCGTTTGATGGTAGTACGTTTTGAGCTTCGTGCGGACGGCGGCATCGTCGCTGACGACCTCGGCGATAATATCCATCGCGCCTTGCAGGGCATCCTCCGCCGTTTCGACGCCCTTCTCCGCGTTCACATAGCGCAGGGCGATGGTTTCCGGCGCCATCATGTTCCGCTGCTGGAGCATCAGCGCGTTCGCGAGCGGCTCCAGTCCCTTCTCCTTGGCAATGGACGCGCGGGTACGGCGCTTCGGGCGGTACGGGCGATAAATATCCTCCAATTGCGCCAATGTCGCGGCAGCATCGAGGTCGCTTTGCAGCTTCTCCGTCCAGACATCTAACTTTTGCAGGCTTTCACTGATTTCCTGCCGACGCGCTTCGAGCGCCCGTAGCGCCGTCAGCCGTTCGCTGATTTCACGCAGCTTCTGGTCATCCAGAGACCCGTGCTGTTCCTTGCGGTAACGCGCGATAAACGGCAGCGTGCAGCCCTCGTCAAGCAGGCGAATGACGGCGTCGATTTGCCACGGGGCGGTTTGGAACTCCTGACAGAGCGTTTGTGTGATAGTCATGTCCTCACCTCAAATAATGATGCCTTCCAAATGATCCACCTCATGCTGAATCACCTGCGCGGTGAAACCAGAGAACCGCTGCACATGCCGCTGCAGCTGCTCATCCTGATATTCCATCAAAATCTGCTGATACCGCAAACACGGGCGCTCGCCGTCCAGCGACAAGCACCCCTCCTGCGCCGCGAAGGGAATCTGGCGATCCGTGATGACCGGGTTAAGCATCACCAGCACGGTTTTCCCCGCCATCACCGCAATGATGCGCTTGCGGACGCCAATCATGTTCGCCGCCATGCCGACGCACTCGTGCGCATGGGCGCGCAGGGTATCCGCGAGGTCACGCGCAACGGGTAAATCCTCCGCCGTCGCCATCTGGCTCTTGCAGGACAGGAACATCACATCTCTCACAATCGGCTGAATCATTGCTTCTTCACCACCACGCCGCCAGTTTTCCAGATGCTTCTTTCGGGCACTTCACCACGCACGCAGCTCAGCGGGTAGATTTGGCTCTCCCGCCCGATAACCGTGCCGGGGTTCAGCACGCTGTTGCAGCCGACTTCCACATAGTCGCCAAGCATTGCGCCCATTTTCTTCAAGCCGGTTGCCATGCTTTCGCCTGCGCCGCGAACCGTCACCAGCGTCTTGTCGCTCTTCACGTTGCTGGTAATCGACCCTGCCCCCATGTGGCTGCAATAGCCAAGAATGCTGTCGCCGACGTAGTTGTAGTGCGGCGTCTGTACATGGTCGAAAAGAATCACATTCTTCAGTTCCACAGAGTTGCCGACCACACAGTCTGCCCCTACCAGCGCACTGCCGCGGATGAACGCGCAATGCCGCACTTCCGTCCGCGCGCCGATGATGCAGGGCGCACCCAGATACGCCGTCGGCGCAACCGTCGCGGTTTTGTGCACCCAGACATGCTCGCTGACTTCGGTGTATTCCGCCGGGTCAAGCGCCGCGCCGATGCGCAGGATTTCCGCCTTGATGCCCACAAGCGCCTCCCACGGATAGGTAAACTGCCGCAGGTAATCCGCCGCCAAAGTGTGGTTAAGGTCATAAAGCTGTTCGATTGTCAGCATAATCTGCCTCCTATTTATTATGTTGATTGCTTTTTCGTCCTGCGCCGCCGAATCAGCCAGAGCATAAACATCGCCAGCAGCAGCCCCGCCAGCGCGCCCGATGAATCCAGCAGCACATCCTGCCACTTGCCCGTGCGCCCGGCAACGAAAAGCTGATGGATTTCGTCCGTCGCGGCATAGAGCGTACATCCCGCCCATGACAGCCAGTGCCAGCGGGCGCGGTAGCTGTCCAGCAGCAGCGTCAGCAGCATTCCCAAGAGCGTGTACTCCAAGAAATGCGCCGTTTTCCGCACGGCAAAATCCACCTGTGCATACAGCTTCCAGTACGCCTGCCCCGTCAGTCCCTGTCGCTGCGCCAGAGAATCCGTAATTGGGCGGGCAATTTTACCGCTGATGCTGCCGGACTGCACGCCTTCCTGTGCCGAGAAACCGAACATCATCAGCAGCAGGGACAGCGTAATCAGCCAGAGGATGGCACGATAAAGGTGTATTTTCCAGTTCAAGTTTGCTTTCCTTTCCTGCGGCGAAAGTAACGCCGCGCTTGTTTATTTCGCGCTTCACCCCGTCAATTCCTGCCGTGTTGCATGGATTTCACGAAAAAAGGGCTGCCCGTTGCAGACAGTCCTTTTGTTGGATTATTTCACGCGCTCGCAGTACACCGCCACGCGTTTTGTACCGCTGAGGGTGCAGGTCACAAGCGTCAGGTCATAGTCGGAATGGGCAATTTCGTTCGCATCGTTGGGCGAAATCGTGTTTTTCTCCCGCACAACGTAGCGGAAAACGTTATTCTCCATGTCCGTGAAGGTAACGGTTGCGTCCAGCGCCAAGCTGCTCAGCTTGCCAAAGTGGTAGGTGTGCGCAATAATAGCGAGGTTGTCCGCGTAGGCGCTGCCGGAATAGCGGCACGGCGACACGCTCAGGTTCTCGTACGACCAGTTGCGCTGCACCGGCACTTTCAGCCCCAGCGACGGGATGGACAGCGTGCCGATATACTCGTGCCCATTGACCTTCTCGCCCGGCATTTCGATTCCCGGCACGCGCTCGTAGAGCTTGCCCGTCGGCGCGGGCGTGGGTGTCGACGTGGGTTCGGGGGACGGTGTCGGTTCAGGCGTTTCGGTCGGTTCGGGGGATTCCGTCGGCATGGGCGTTTCGGTGATTTCCGGCGTGCTCGTCGGATTTGATGTCTGCGCGGCATCCGGCGTGCTCGTCGGCTTCGGTGGATTCGTTGCAGTCCCTGCCGTCGGCGCGTTTGTCGGTTTCGGCGGGTTCGTCGCAGGATTCGCCGTCGGCGCGCTCGTCGGTTTCGGCGGATTCGTCGCAGGATTCGCCGTTGCGGGCGCATCCGTCACAGGGGTGTTCGTGGCGGTTACGTCATCACGCGGAAAGTCAGTCGGCAGTGCGTCAGTTACAGCGGGCGTGGATGCTGCCGGGTTATCCGCCGCAGTGGCATCCGCCGTCGGCGCGTCGGTTATCGGCGCATCCGTCGCGGGTGCGTCCGTCGGCATCATCGTCGCGGTGACTACGGGCGGTGCAGCGGTTTGCTGCGATTCCATCTGCCGCTGAATGCGAATCTGCTCCAGCGCCATCAGCGCATCATCCGACTCCTGCTGCGCGCGGCTGGCATCCCACTGGTTGTAGCCCACCAGCGCCAGTGCCGCCAAAATCAGCACCAGCCCCAGCGTCATCAGCAAATTGCCCTTACGGTTCTTCATGCTCTTGGCTCCATTTCCGGTGCAGAATCCAGCCAATGACGAACAGAATCATGCCCGCGCCCGCCAGAATCGGCACCGGCCACCACAGCTGCCCCGTTTCGGGAATCGGGGCGGTCGGGGTCGGCGTGACCGTGCGGCGATTGGTAATCACATACACGCCGTTTTCGATGGAATATTCCGGCTCGTAGTACACGTCATCCCCCAGAATTTCGTTGAGGGTGTACACATGGTCAGCCGGCAAATCCTTGAAGATATGATGCCAGTTGTTTTCGCTGTTCAGAATCACCGTGTCGATATGCTGACCGTCCTGCATCAGATGAATTTCAATCTGCACAGGGCGATATGTGCCGCGGTTGTCGTCGTCCCACACCTTGACGCACTCAAGGTCAATCAGCGCGGGGGAACGCTCCAGCTTGATGGTAGAGAGGACATCGTACTGCCACTCGTCGTCCACATTGCGCGTCGGCACGGAGGTCAGGAAGGATTGGAAGCTGTACGCCCAGCCGCCGATGATAACCGGCGTGCCGGAAACAAGGTACAGACCGGGGTTGAGTCCCGCGAAGGCAACTCGACCGTTTTCGTCCGTCGTACCGGTGAAATCAGGCGTTTCGGACGCGGTGAGGGCTTTCATCGCTTCGGACGCGGCTGCCCAGTCCGCCGCGTTCTTCAGCGCGTTAATGTCGATATTCAGGGTGCTGTACGGGCTGCGCAGGGCGAACCGAGCGTCCGCGTCCATGTCCGCCACCTGATACAGCTGGAAGGTCACGCCGGGCAGGTGCGCATCATCCTCGTTGTCATCCGCCTGAATGGCGAACGTCAAGGGGTGCGTCAAATCAACCCGTTCAAAGGCAAGCGCGCAGGGCGCAAGCAGAAGGCAGCACAATGCTGTCAGCAGGACAAGCGCCAGCAGGCGCGAGGGTTTGCGGCTCATCACGACCGCTCAGCTCCTTTCCGCTTCTTGTGTTTCGGGCTGGTTGTTACCAGCATGAGAATGAGGAGAATCAGCAGCATCGGCGCGGCGACAATTGGCGCGACGATGTAGGGGTCAATCACGAGTGCGTCCGCGGAGATGCGCACGGATAGCTGCGCAAGCGATGTTTCGACCCGGTGTCCGCGGACAAGCAGCCGGTGCGAGTTAATGCCGTAGGGCGTGCAGGTGACGAGCGTGCACAAATCCATGCCATCATAGATTTGCAGTGCGCTGACGTCATGCGGCTCGACAATGAGAATCTGGTCGATTTCGTAAGTCAGCACCTTGTCCAGCACGCGGAGGGTGAAGGTATCGCCGTAGGTGAGCTGGTCAAGGTTGGTAAAGAGCTTGGCGGAGGGCAGCCCTCGATGCGCCGAGAAGGCGGAATGCGTCCCCGGTTCGCCAGTCGGCAGGCTTGTGCCCTCAATGTGACCGACGGCGACCTGAAGCACGTTGGCGTTCGTCGAGTGATACAGCGGCAGCGTCACGGCAATCTGCGGGATCTCAATCACCCCGATGATGCCCGAACCGCCGACATTCATCACCGCGTCGTACTCCTCGCGCTCCTCGTCGGTCATGATCAAGCGATCGACGGTGGACTGTGCGCGGAGTTTTTCGTTATAAGCGTTTGCCGCCGCCCAATCCGCTTCGTAATCCTTCTTGGACTCCTGCTCCACCACCGTGTTGTAGGTGGCTACGGCACGCGACTGGTGGAAGGAATTGTAGAAATCCGACACGGACGGGTACAGAAGGAGCGCCAGACCCACAAACAGCACCACAAACAGCAAAATGGTTGTCATATTGCGCTTCATGAGCCGCCTCCTTTCTGCAAACATGCTTCATTTTCCCACTTGGGAATGCCGGGCGGCGGCATTGCGCGCACCGCCCGGCAGGGGTTTCATCAGAACATGGGGATGTTCAACGAATTGCGGGAGAGAAATCAGATTTCGTCCGCTTCGGCCTTGCGGCGAACGACGAGGATGAGCGCCGCGCCCACGAACATCATGCCGCCCAGCACGTAGAAGATGGTCGTGCCGATGCCGCCGGTCTCAGGCAGGGTCGCGCCGGACTTGTTGACGAGCTTGTTGTTCATCGTAGAAGCCGCCGTGAGTTCCATGGATGCGCTTGCGCCGCCAGCAGCTTCCTTGTGGTCTGCCGAAATCGTGATGGTGACAGGATCCAGCGGATTATAGGTAGCAGGAACCGTGGTTTCCTTCAACGTGTACGTGCCGTGATCCAGACCGATGATGTTGAACGTACCATTGGCTGTCGTAATCATTTCATTGTTTTCGACATCCACATAGGTATCATTCGGCTTCGTGGTGCCTGCGACAATGTAATTGCCAGCGGCATCCTTCCACAGCGGAACAACACGATCATTTTGGTCATAAAGCGTGAAGCCAGCGCCAGGCAGTTCGTTGCCTGCTTCAGCCGTGTTCGCATACTTCGTGTTGTTCACAACATAGGTGAAGAGCCACACATGGTCTTCCGGCGTTTTGCCCATGCCATCAGCATTGGGGTTGTTGGAGTATTCCAAATCGACGCTGTTCTTGTTGTCCGTGCTGGTTGCGCTCGCGTTGAAGACCTGCGCTTCTTCGTTCAGATACGCCGTGTAAACAACCTCAACCGTAATCTTGTCCGTAACAAGGATGCTGGTGTTTTCTCTCATCACCTTCTTCAGGTCTTCGATTGTGAGCGTCCAAGACGGCTTATCCTGATTTTCACCAACCTTGCCTGCGCCCTTCTGACCAGGCGTTGCAGTGCAAACATAATCGGTATCTTTCAGTGCGATGCCGTTCACCTTCACAGAATCAATCTGAACGAAGGTAATGCCCTTGGACATGGTGTCGTTGAAGACCAGCTTGTACGTCGGATAGTCATTATAATCCGCATTGACCGGAATGGTTGCGACCAGACGGAACTTGAAGTTCTCAAACAGCGCATGGTCGGCACTCTCGCCCCAGCCTTCCGGATTCACTTCTCCGCCGTTCTTTTCGGCATCGCCAACTTCGTCCTGCACCTGCTTGTCCACAGAGGGCTTTTCAGACTTTGCAGTCGCAACGATGTCCTGATCCAGCACCTTTACAATCAGCAGCGTGGCAGCGCCGTCCTTGCCTTCCAGCTTTGCCTGATTGTCCCGCACAAGGTAATAGCCGGGGGTCAGCTTCTTGCTCGTGCCGGGGGCTGCTTTGGTGGAAGCGAACGTATCAACCGGAGTGGAGTCAGCATTCCAGTACTTCGTGATTTCAGCCAGCTTTTCCTGATTCGTGCCCGAAACAGCTTTCAGAGCATCCAGAACAGCGTCCGGAACAGGGTCGCCAGTCCTGACCGCATCAGTATCGTTCTTGGCATTTGTGCCCCACTTGACGCTCGTCAGCACCTTTACTCCTGCATTTGTTTCAACATCAGCAGTGAAAATCTGGTACACTTGGTATTCGTGATCCACATCGTCCTTCGGGTTTACCGTAATCGTAAAGCCTTCCGCGCCCGTAGACGGATTTTCCACTTCCGTTGCGCCCGCGACAGTGACCATGCTCAGCACGAGCATCATGGCCAGCAGAATTGCCCAAAACTTTTTCATGGTTTTTCTCCTTTTCGTTGTCGTTTTTCATTCATTGGGAAACGTTTTTCGGGGATTACCGGGGTTGCCTACGTCGGGAGGTCTCCTGACGTATAGCTGCTATGCTTTTTTCATTCCTCCTCCCGTCGTTTTTTTCCCCATGTTTATACAAGGGCTTTCGCCCGCGTATACGGATTGAGCTGCCCCGGAAGGGGGGGCTGCCGACTGCTCAGCAGCCTTCCCTCCGGCGTTTGATTTCCTGCCCCAGCAGCAATGCCGCCGCTGCCATCAGCAGCAGACCGCCCGCCGTGTACGGCAGTGTGCCGATGCCGCCCGTCTCGGGCAGCGTGTAGGTAATGGGTGTGTTCGTAATCTGGAAGACGCGATTTTCGCTGTTCGCGGGAATCGGCGCGGTGTTCGTGGCGTTCGGGTCGTCCGTCACCAGCTGCCAGCCGCTGCCCACCGGGGTCTGCTCTTTGGCGTAGTAGCGGTAGATGTTGCCACCCGCGTCATACGCCGGGAGATTGTACCACTTGTAGCCCCACCAGATGTTCTTGCTGCCTTCCGGCGCGGTGTATTCAACCACTTCGCCAAACTGCCAGCCATCCAGATTCTTCGTGACGACCTTCCCCGCTTCCGCGTCCCAGCCAAGGGTAACGGTCGCGATGATCTTGTCGCCGTCCGCCGCCGCTTCCGCGGTGGTCTGCTTGAGCGTCAGCGTGATGTCCGGGAGGTTCGCGGGATTCAGTGTGAACTGATTGTCCAGCGACGTCCAGACCTTGCGGGCACTGACGTCGGTCAGGGTGTTGGTGACAGTAAGGGTCTTGACGTTCAGGTTGATTTCCGGCCGTTCGCCGTTCGTCGGGGCAGAAGCTGAATGAACTTCGTTGCCTTCCGCGTCCACTTCCTTGACGTAGTAGTACCATTCGCCGCTTGCGCCTGTATCCTTGTCGAACCAGTAGCGCGGCAGACGGGTCAGCGTCAGCGTTGCGGCGTCGGTCGGCGTATTCGTGCCGACCGTCAGCTTCACGGTACCGTCCGGCAAGATCGTCGCGTCCATGTTCGCTTCCAGCGCGCCCAGCAAGGGCGTGTAGCGTTCGTGTTGGGGAAGACCAGCGCCGTCACGCTTTTCGCGCCAGATTTGCAGGTACACGACGGTATTGCGGACATTCAGCGGCAGTTCGCTTCCGCTGCCTACGGGGAAATACGCCTGCTTGAACTGCTTGGTGATTTTCAGCTTCGTCGGCGTGTTGGTAATTGTGCCGATTTCGTTGAGGCCCAGCTCCAGCTTGCCGTCCGGCAGGTTGTTCAGGTAGCCCGCCAGCTCCACTTCGCGGATGATGAAGGACGCACTGTTGTAGCCCGGCAGATTCCGGATGGTCACGCGCCACGGTTCATCCGCCTTCGCCAGCCCCGACACATGCAGGTAGGGCGCGCCGTTAATCTGCACCAGCTCCGCCGTGAGCGAACTCGGCGTGCAGATAACGTTCTCCAAGCTGAAGTAGCTCTTTTCCAGCAGGTTTTCCGTTTTCCACTGCGTGGAGTAGACTTCCTGATACTTCATCATGACTTCAAGGTAGATGTCCTGCATCATGCCCTCTTCGCCGAACGTGTCCGCGTCCGCCCATTGCTTGACAATGCTGATGCTCTTGGGCACGTTGGTGATGGTCACGTTGTTTTCCGTCGTATCCTTGAAGGTGATGTAGAGAATCGAGCCGACGAGTTCGCTTTCATCCGCCGTCATCACCGGCGTGTAGCGATCCAGCGTGTCGTTGCCGACGCTCGTGTTTTCGAGGATGTAATAGCGGTACTTGCGCAGGCTGCCGTCGGGATTGAGGGTCGTGTCGTACAACGGCAGGTTGTCGATAGTCAGCTTCCAGCCGTTTTCCGCCGACAGGACGTAATTCTGCTGGAAGGGGTCATAGCTCCAGTCGTAGTGCACCACGCCGTCCGAGTCCTTCCAGTTTTCGCTCCAGACGTTGCGGAAGAGCGAAATCGACACTTTCTGGATGCCCAGCGGGTTCTGCGCGCCGTCGTACGCGGGTTCAGCAGCCCACTTCTTCTCGATGTTGATTTTGCCGGTCTGCACGTTGGTGATGGTTGCGCTTGCGTCCGCGATGGTGATTAAGAAGCTTCCTTCCATTTGTGACGAAGAGGCTTTGAACGCATCCTTTGCCTTGGTTGGCTCACCATCCGAATTGAGTTCAAGGACGTCGCCCACTTCTTTCGGCCAGTTCTCCGAGAAGCTGTAACCAGGCATCGTACCGTTCACAGGGTCTTCCGCCAGCTCATAGGTGTAAACATACGCCGTGTGAATAGAGCCGTCCGGATTATACTCAACATAGTACGCTTGCAGCGTTTTCGTTGTCGTCCAGTTTCCATTCGCATCCGGCATTATCTCGACGGAACTCGGGCTGGGGTCGTAAGTTTTCCACCCTTCCTTTTTTGTCCATGAATGCTCTGTCACCGTCAAGTTGAGCGTAACCTTTTCCGGCTTCTCGTTGACATTGACCCACTCTTTCGTCAAATTGAGGTTGAGATTTCCCACTTCATACCCCGGCAGGTTCTTCGCGTGGATGTTCGCCGTTCCGCCGTCCGCAGGCTGGTTCACCGCACCGGTTGTTTTCTTGACAAGCGTAGCGTCGCCTGTGTAGCTCACCTGATACAGATACGGGTTTAGCGCACCATTAATCGTTTCGTACCCCTCTACGATGTAATAGTAGTACGGCTTCTTCTGCGCTTCGCCGTTCTCATTCACCGTAAAGTAGTACTTCGGCAGGTTGTTGAACTCCCAGACCGGTTCTTCGCCGCCCTCCGTCCAGTTTTTCGTGACGTAGGTGTACTGCTGATCAGCCGTCTTGATGGGATTGCCATTTCTGTCAAAGGTGAGCTGCTTTTTCGCCTGAATCAAGCAGAACGTCAGCTCATCCCTGTCGCGGAAGCGCGCCCAAGTCTTGTCCACCTTGACGTTGAACCGCTCGACGTAGTAGTTCTTTTCGGTCACTTCCGGCAGCGTGTCCGTCAGCGGCTGGCGGTAAATTTCCTTGATATCGGTCAGTGCCGCGTCTGTGAAGTAGTCCTCCGGCTGCTGCGGGAAGTCCGCAGGCAGATGCTGCGTGCCGAAGTAGCCGTCAATCGCCGCTTCCGACACCTCGTAGGTGTACGCCCACGCGGATTTCACCGTGCCGTCGGCGTTGTATTGCGCATAAACCGACTGCGTTTCGTTCCATTCTGCCCAAAGCGCCGTATACGTTGCCGTGGTGTCCAGCTCGATCGTCTTTGCGGTGGGCGTTTCCGCTGTCCAGCCCGTATCCGGGGCATAGACATGGCGGGTGCGCGTCACGGTAATCTTCGCCTTCGTGCCTTCCGGCGTGGGCTTGTCCGCAGGATTGCCGGAAGCGTCCAGCCACTGCTTCGCCACGTTGAAGCGGTACAGACCTTCCTTCTCGCTCGTCAGCTTGTTGTTCGTCACGGTGACGGTGGTGCTGGTGTTCGCATCGCCCTCCGTCGTCACGAAACCGTCCGCCGGGCTATAGCTGACGCTGAACGGGAGGGTGGCTTCGTTTTGGTACTTGACCTCCTCCACCTTGTAGCGGTAGCTTTGCCTGATGGGCTGATTCTGCTCGTCGAAGCCCGTCACAGCGTACTTCGGGAAGGTGCCGAACACGACCTTGCTTGTGTTCAGGCTGCTGATGCTCATGACCCTCGTGACCGCTTGGAAGCTGTCATCCGCGACCCACGCGCCGTTCTCCTGCTTTTCGCGGGTCAGGCGGAAGGTCAGCGTATCCTGCATGTTTTCAGGCTTCGCGCCTTCACCCCAGCGCTTCTCGGCTTCGATGGTCAGCTTCGCGATCTCGTAGTTCCGCAGCGTCGCCGTGCCGCGTGCGTTCTGCGTGTCCGCCTTCGGATTGGCGGGATTCCCGTCCGTGAAGTACTCGCTCGGGTGCTGCGGGAGACCGCTGTATGCCAGCTGGCAGTAGAAGCCGCTCGGCACGTTCAGTTCCCGGAGGCTGTAGGTGTAGGCGCGGGCGTTTTGGACAACGCCGTTTTCCATGGCGACCGTGTAGGTTTCCAGCCCCTCGAACTTGGTGCTCCATTTGTTCGCTTCTGCCAGCGTAACCGTGTCGCGGCGTTCCGTGCTGCCCTTCGTCCACGCGCCGTTGACGTAATCCCAGCGCGTCTTGTAGAGCGCGACCTGCACGCCGCCAAATTCCTCGGTAATCGTGTGCTTTGTGCCATCCGGCGCGTACCATTCCTTGGACAAGTCGATGCTGATTTCGCCGTACTTGTCCTCCGGGCGGTAGATGTTGGTCAGCGTTGCCGTGACCGTGCCGGTGGTTTTGCTGGCGTTCGGGTCGATGGTGTAGGTGATGCCGGATGTGGTGTAGCTCGGCACTTTGCCCTCGACGATGTAGTAAATGTAGTAGAGCTTGTTGCCGTTCGCGTCCGCGCCGGTGGATTCCAGCTGCGACCACTTGGTGTGCCAGCCGTTCGCCGCCGTTAGTGTAGCCTCGCGGCCACCGTAGGCGTCGTCCGGATGCTGGCGGATGAGCGACCACTGCTCCGGGCTGAACATACCCGTATCCGATGCCGACTCTTGAGCCAGCACCGTATCGTACTGTTCCTGCGTCAGCGCATAGCGGCGAAGCATCACGAGGACGCTGGCAGGGCGCGCATCCTGATGGCCGTCATCGCCAACCCAGTTCTTCTGCACCTCCATGTCGTGGCGGTCCTTGCTGTTCTTCACCTGAATGTTGATGTTCGCAGAGCCGTTGACGGTGTACGCGCCATCCACCACGCCCTTGATGTCGGAATCAGTCATGAGCTTCTGCAACGCATCCTTCGAAATCTTACCGAAATTGCTGCTATTGAAGCCGTCCGGGTAGCGAGCCGGATGCTCTGCGGTATCGTCCGCTCGCGGAACGATGTGGAAGACGACCAGCGGGCGATCCTCCAACACAAGGTGGTACGGCTCGATTGCCTTCGTTTCCGCCAGCATGTACGCAACGTTCGGATCGAGCGGACGCTGATTCAGGTTTTGCGAACTGTAACTGTACGTAATCGTACCGTTCTTATCCGTGTAGACCTTACCATTTTCGCCGCCAACCGCCTCGAACTTTTTGGTTGCCGTGTTCCATGCGTAGAGCGTGAACTCCGTTCCCGGCAGCAGCAGCGAGGTATTCGCGCTGTCCACCTTGCGGATGACCAGATTGTTGTGGATGTAGCCGCCGCCCTGACTGAAGTAGTCGTTGTTGCTGTCGTTCAGGTGGGTGCTCGAGGTGCCGTTGCCGCCAAGGCTTGCTGTGTTGCTCAATGCCGGACTGATGCCCTTGCTGCTCACGTCGTTGAAGTTGTACTCGTTCGTCACCTCGGGCGGCAGGAGAATGTTTTCCTGCGCCGTGTATTCCAGAATCAGCGCCTTGCTGTCCGGAACGGTGACAGTTATGTCCAGGTAACGTTGAGCGGGAACCGTTCCTTGTACCTTCTCACCGTAACTGTAGGAAGGGTGCCAGTAGATGTTTTCCGTTTCCGTGAACTCCATCTTCCAGAGATACTTCTCTATCTCTGCGCCGCGCAGCAGATGCCCCTTGCCACTTTCATCAACGACCAGAATCGGATTGCCGTTTTCATCCTTCAACGCCTCATAGAGCCTGAAGGAACCTTCATCCAACGTCACATTGCGCAGATAAGGATACTCGCCAGCCCATCCAAGAACGTCATAAGTCAGTTTATCCGTCAGCGTGAGTGTGCTGGATGCCGGATTCAGCTCCGCGCCGGACTGGTTGATGTCGATGGTGTAAGTGATTCGCGCCTGCTGGTCGCCGCCCTTGACACGGAAGCCCTTTTCGACGTTGCTCGGCTTGACCGTCTCTTCCTCGTAGGTCAGCTCGGTCTTCTGCTCCTTGTGATAGAGCGTCGCGTCGTATTGCACGTCCAGCTCGTTTTTCAGCCAGCC
>OMAE01000312.1_pt1 | contig 17584 bp, 14 predicted proteins | sample 1673701 | NCBI WGS metagenome assembly OMAE01 (sample SAMEA103958123, study PRJEB25191) | human gut metagenome | reverse complement strand
CAGCTTGGCAATGGTCATATCCTCGTTGTCTGTCAGGGCGCGGATGGTCTTGTCCGGCACCCAGTCGATGAGGAGGGCGGGATACTCGTCCGTGTTCGGCCCGTACTCCACCACGAAGTTCTGCGCCTGGCCGTACTCATCCCGCTGTTCGGTGCAGTCTCGGTAGTCCAGCTCCTGATTCTTGCAGGAGAAGCGGACGCATTTCATCTCCGCCCCGTCCAGGCAGAACAGCAGCGGGTGACGGGTCATCTCGCCGCTGTCGCTGATGGTGCCGGTATCCAACACCACCCCATTGGCGGTGATGGGCTGATTGCTGTCTACAGCGTAGGCAATGACGTTCATGGCGCCGGAGGGGGACAGCGCCCACAGGCCGCCGGCCAACAGGCAAAGAGCTACCACGGCGGCCACCAATTTGCGCTGCCAGGGACGGTTTGCGGTGGGAGGCGTCTGGGCTTCCGTGATGTATTTCTCTTTGATGTTGCTGACGGCTTCGGAAATGAGTTCTTTCTTCATAGGGAAACACCTTCCTTCTGTAAGTAGTCCCGCAATTTCTTCCGGATGCGGGACAGGCGGATGGAGACACTGTTCCGGCTCATGTGGAACCGCTCCGCCAGGGCTGGGATGTCATCGGCGTACCAATACCGGCGCACGAACAGCATCCGATTGCGCTGGTCTAGCTCCGCCAAAAATGCATCCAGCAGTCGGGTTAGCTCCTTGGCGGACAGGGCGCTCTCCACCGTCTCGGTGGTGGAGATGCACTGGGTCAGTTCGTCCAGCGCCACATCGTAGCTGCTGTTGCGCTTCTGGGCGGTGTTGGCGTGGTAGCGCTTGATGGAGCGGTTGCGCACGATACGGCATAAGTAGGTCAGGAGGGGGTTGGGATGCTGAGGCGGGATGGTATTCCAAACCCCCAAATAGGCATCGTTGACACATTCCTCCGCGTCCCGGCTGCTGTTCACAATGTTGTACGAAAGATTGTGACAGATTTTTCCGTATTTCATGTCCAGTTCCCGTATGCCTTGTTCGGAACGCTCAAAAAACAACTCAATAATTTTTTCATCATCAATCATCGCGCCACCTCCTTTCCGGATTCACCTATATACTACGGTTTTAGCTGCAAACACTAAATGAAAGAGAGAAGTTTTTCAAAAAAATTATAGCACATCTTTTTGAATAGGGTGTGTCAAGTTGCCGGAATGTTTCTTTGCCGCTTCGCTTGCCGCCCTGCGGCGTTCCTCGTTGTATGGGGCGGTCAGACGGAAAGAGAAACGCCCCTTGCGGATTTCAAACTCCATGCAGCCCGTGTCCGGGTCTGCGTCGGTCTGGCGGCACTGGTCGGGGTGCTGTCCGGCGTAGGCGGCAAGCCGCTTCTTTAAGTCGGTGTTGTGGGTGCGGATATGGATAAGGGGGTCTTTCTCGTCAAACCAAATATCGGTGGTCTTTTCCTGCTTCGTAAGCCCTGTTCTCATAAACTCTCCTTTCTGCGCCCCTGTTACGCAATAGGGGCATTTTTCGGGTGTTTTTCTTGGCTCTTGACTTGGGGAAAATGAGGATTTTCAAATAGAAACCGCCCGGACAGGGAGTGTATCGTCGGGGCGGCTGTTATCGCAAGATTTCTGTTTTTTCCGGCTCTTGACCGTCAGACGCGGATAAACGCGAGCTGTCGGCAAGTACCAGTTTGAGCAGCTTGTCGCGGAATGTTTCTGTGCTGCTGTGATTGAAAAATAACTCCGCAACAATGGTCTGCCCGTTCCTCTGGGTCGTGATGATACTGTCGGGGGTCTGTTCTGCCATAGGCGGCTCCTTTCTTTGGGCGCAAAAGAGGGATTTCCCGTAGTTCGGAAAATCCCTCTTGGTTGACGGTTATTCTGTTTTACTGTGTGGGCTGTGCGGCGGCTGCCTGCGCCTTTCTCCTTGCCCGGTATTCCCGCGCTTTCATGCGGTCATACTCCCGCTGCTTTTCAAGGTTTCGCGCCCGGTACTCCCTTGAATACTGCCGGTGGTAGGCGCGGCTCTTTTCCTTTTTGGCTTCTTCGATTTCCTCCCGCATTTGCCGGATTTCCTGCTCGGTCGGTTCTGCAAGCTGTGTCACTTCATTCTCAAACTTGCCGATATAATTGAAATATATGCTGATGTGCTGGATTGCGTATCTCGCCCTTTTCTGGTCGCGCTCATGCACTTCAATCCGGCTGATAAACTCGTTGAGAATGGTGGGTGTAAGGTCGGTAAAGGCGGCATGGCGTTCCGTCAGCTTCAAAAACCTCTGCGCCCGTCCTCCCGCGTTCTCATAAGCGGATAGCTGCTCTTGTAGCGTGGCAAGTTCCGCTTTCAGCGCGTAGTATTCTTCTGAATACTTCTGCGACATCTGCTCATAGCGGTCTTGCGGGATCGTGCCGAGGGCGTTGTCCTCATAGAGCTTATTCAGCACCTTGCTACGAAAATAAGTCGTAGCGTGAACCTTGACAAAGCGTTTTTCAACGCCTCATAGATGAAAGATTCACAGCACAAATAGCGGCAGGCCTTGCCTGTCGCTGGCGGAGCAATATGGGAGTAAACATCAGTCGGGTGCTACCACTACGTAGCCCAGCTTCTGCAATTCATTCACCAAGCGGTTTGCACGTTTCCGTTCGCATCGCAGTCTGCGCTGTTCAAAGCATTCCTCATTATAGGGAGTTCCGGTTTTCAGCATGGTGTAGATGATGGAAAGGATCTTCCGGGCCAACGCAATCGTTGCCCGCTTCGCTCCCTTCCGCTGTTTCACTTTCCAGTACCAGCCGGAAAGATACAGCTTGCGGTGAGATGCCATGATCCACGCGACCTCGCACAGCATGCTCTTCAGATAAGGATTGCCTTTATTGATATGGACGCTCTTTCGTTTACCAGCACTCTCGTTGTTGCCTGGACTCAGTCCCGCCCAGGAGCAAATGTGTTGGGAATCCGGGAATGAACTCATATCAGTACCGATTTCCGCAATGATAGCAGCTGCTGCAGTGACATCAATTCCGGGAATGGAGCAAAGGAGATTCAGTGCATCAGTATGTTTCAGGACTTCCTCGGTGATTTCGTCCTCAACAGTATGCTTATGTGCTTCCAAATCTTCCAGATGCCGAAACACCATATTCAGGAATCTGCGCTGATGCTCGGAAAGTGATCCATTCAGTGCAACGAGTATCTCGTCAATTCGGTTTCTGGTTTTGGTCTTCAGACACTTATCCAATGCTTCCCGGTCAATACTGCCGTGCTCAATAAGATGCCGAATGATGTTTCTTCCGGAAGCACCAAAGGTATCCGAAAGGAATGCAGTGAAGCGGAAGCCGGAACTTTGCAGGAATTTATCGATCCGGTTCTTTTGTGCCGTAATGTCATGGACAACGCTCTTGCGATACCGGGTCAGATGCCGCAGCTCTCGGAATGCTTTATCCGGGATAAAGCTGCCTTTGAGCAATCCCGCCCTAAGCAATGTGGCGATCCACTGGGCATCCTTCATGTCAGTCTTACGTCCAGGCACATTCTTCATGTGTCGGGCATTTACAACAAGAATGCTGATCTCGCCGTCAAAACAGGATTCCAGCATCTCGTAAATAGGCTGCCAGTAGATTCCGGTGCTTTCCATGGCAATGTTCCGACATTCGGATTCGATGACCCAGTCCCGTAGTTTCTGCATTTCTGGGATGAGCGTACTGAAGGTGCGTGTTTCTGCCTCCGGCTCGGCATCCACAGCACCTTTGACCAGACAGGCAACGATGATATCCCGATGAACGTCCAGTCCCATGGCACAGGTCAAAATGTCTTGCATGAGATCCCCTCCTGTCGTATTGCAGGCTTGGGAATTGCCCGGGTGGGTATCCGAATCTTGCTACTCGTGCTCTCCACTTCCGTGGTGCAACATACTGCTGTTCTCTTGGGCAATTCGTCCACGTTGAACAAACGGGGTGGCATTTCCGCCAAGGTGCAACCGGACTTCGCCTGCTATATCCAGTATAGCAGACACCATGATCCGACGCACTTGCGTTATTTTCATTCACAGCTGTGAAAATCTTTCATGAGTCGTTGATAATCTGATCGGTACATGACAAGCGGGTAAGGGCAAAAAAGCAGCTTTTGCCCTTACCCGTTTTCTGTTTGAGGAATCTATGAAACTGATTTTACAGCATGACGAACGGGACTGCGGCGCGGCATGCCTCGCAATGCTCGTAGCACATTACGGCAAGCGCCTGCCGCTGTCCAGATTCTGTGAGCTGACCCGGACAGACCGCAGCGGCGCCAGCCTGTACGGTCTTGCCAGCGGCGCGGAGCAGCTCGGATTTGCGGCGCGGGCGCTCTCCGGCGATCTGCCGGGGCTTTTGCAGGAGCTGCGGGCCGGGACGATCCGCTGTCCCTTTATCGCGCACATCGTAACAGAGGACAACATGCTCCATTACGTTGTGGTATACGGCCTTTCCGGAAACCGGCTGCGGATCGCAGACCCCGGAAAGGGAAAATATACGCTGCACTCCGACACGTTCGCCGCAGGCTGGACGGGACACATTCTCGCGGTGGAGAAAACAGACGCCTTTATCCCCGGAACGGAAACGAAGGGCAGCCTTGCGCGCTTTTTTGCACTTTTGAAGGGAAATATCCGCGCGCTGGCAGGCGTTCTTCTTTTGTCCCTGCTCATCACGGCCATCAGCGTCGCCGGAACCTTTGTCTTTGAGCTTGTGATCGACGTGCTGCCGGGCGCGGAGGCCGAAGCCTCACACGCAGAAGCCGCCGGAGGTACGCTTGCCGCGCTTTTGCAGCGGGCCGGTTCGATCCATGCTGTGTTTATGGGTCTGGCAGTTTTATATGCGGCGCAGGCTCTGTTTCACTTCCTGCGCAGCTTTCTGCTGTCTCTGGCCGCAAAGCGGATCGATCTGCGGCTGACGCTTACCTATTATAACCACCTGCTCGGCCTTCCCATACAGGCGCTCACCATGCGGCAGACCGGCGAATATCTGACCCGTCTTTCCGACGCATCCAATATCCGTCTGGCGATCTCCTCCGCGGTGCTGACGCTGATCCTCGATACGGCAGCCTTTCTGATGGCCGGAGCCGCCCTGTACACGGTAAACGCAAAGCTCTTCTGGTTTGCCGCCGGGATGGCAGCCGCGTATGCCGTCGCCGTGCTATGCTTCCGGCGTCCGATTGCAAGGAGCAATCAGGCCGCGATGGCAAGCAACGCGCGCATGCAGGCATATTTCAAGGAAACCGTCGACGGCGCCGAAACACTCAAGGCCGCCTGCGCTGAGCCGCAGGCAGCCGCGCGCGCCGAAGATCGCGCGCAGGCTTTCTCCGGCGCGGTTTTCCGGAACAATCTGGTCAGCGCGGCGCAGGACTCTCTTTCCGGCGCGATTGAGCTGCTCGGTACGCTGCTCGTTTTATGGGCCGGCTTTTCCCTGACGGAGCAGGGCGTAATCGGCGTCGGGTCGCTTATGACCTTTTACGCGCTGCTCGGATATTTTACAGAGCCGGTCAAGGATCTGACCGGCCTGCAATCCGCGATCCAGGCCGCGATCGCCGCCGCAGACCGGCTCAATGACGTCCTTGATCTGCACTGCGAGGACACCGGCGCGCAGCAGGCGCTGCCGCCGCGTGTCGAATGCTGGTCGTTCCGGGACGTCTGCTTCCGGTACGGAACGCGGGAACTTCTGCTCGATCATATCTGTCTGGATATCCGGCGCGGGCAGACGCTTGCAGTCGTCGGCGAGAGCGGCAGCGGCAAAACGACGCTGGCGCGGCTGCTGCTGCGGTTCTATGAGCCGGAAAACGGCGCGATTCTGGCAGGCGGCGAGGCGCTGCCGCAGTTTTCTCTTTCCGCGCTCAGGCGGAACGTCGCCTATGTCGGGCAGGACGCCTGCCTGTTCGCCGATACCATCCGGAACAATCTGACGCTGGGTCTGGACGGCGTATCCGACGACGAGCTCTGCCGCGTCTGCCGCCTCAGCCGGGCGGCGGACTTCATCGAGCAGCTGCCGCTGGGCTATGAAACGCCGCTCGACGAAAACGGCGCGAATCTGTCCGGTGGGCAGCGGCAGCGACTCGCCATCGCCCGCGCGCTTCTGCGCGCGCCGCAGCTTCTGATCCTCGACGAGGCAACAAGCAGTCTCGACGCGCAGACAGAGGCTGCGATCAGCGATGCCCTGCACACATTCAGCCGTGATATGGCCTGTCTCATGATCTCGCACCGGCTCGCTGCTGTGCGGAGCTGCGCGGAGATCTGCGTTTTACAGCATGGCCGGATCGTCGAGCGCGGTACGCACGAACACCTGATGGAGAAACGAGGCGCATACTGGAACCTCTGCACCCGTCAGTACGGCGCGGAGGCGCCTGCGCCGACCCGCTGATATCTGAAAGGCTTCCCTCAGCCTACTTCCTTAGCGCCCCCCTCATACGCAAAAACGGCCAGCAGCGCGAGGCTGCTGGCCGAACATATTGCGTTTATGCGGATTCACCTGCTTGCGGCGAAGGAGCGTTGCCAGTGCGGCTCTGCCGCTTAAAGTTCGTCTGCATGCTTTCTATGGACGCGCCGCGGTAATAGAACCGCAGGATGGTCTTATAATCGAAGCCGAGGCGGGCGATGGCGTCTGCGCCGTATTGGCTCATGCCGACGCGGTGGCCGTAGCCGAGGACGTCGAAGCTGAACGCGCCATCCTCGTACAGAAGCGTAAAGCGCGTGGAGTTCAGCCCGAAGGCCTTTCGCAGCTGAACGCCGGAAAACGTCCTTCCGCCTGCCGTAAGCGTATCGACGCCGCCGCCCGGCGTGCGCGTGACGGACTGCACCCAGCCGCTGGGGTCGCCGGAAAGCTGCGCCGACGCGTCGAGCGCGCGGAGCGTCTCGGCAAATGTCTCCGCCGTCACACAGACCCGGCTTTCATATTTGGCCGCGTCCTGCTCGCCGGGGCTTTCGACCGCCCGCAGATACGGCACGTCCGTTCCCCAGACAGCAGCCGCGTCCTCCGTCGAGCCGCCGGAGCAGGAAAAATAGACCGCGTCGATCAGCGCGCCCTCGTATGTCAGCACCTCGTTCTGCGTTTCCCGCACGGCGGCAAGCGCCTTGTCCCACGCAGCCTCAAAGCCGTCTCCATACCGCGCGCGCAGGTCCTCGACCGTCAGGCACGCCTGGCAGCAGGCGCTCTGCGCACACACGTCCGCGTTTTCGTGCTTGCCGCCCGCCGTCTGCCGGCAGGCGAACGTGCGCGCGGCCACCGCCTGTGCCTTGAGTGCCTCCGGCGCGAACGAGGCGGGCATTTCCGCCAGCACGACCTGCGCCAGATAGGTATCCAGTGCAGCCTCCTCCACGCTTCCGTCCCGCAGGACGCGGAGCGTCCGCTCCTGCGCGTCCTGCCGCTTCTGCACGATTACGATCAAGGGCTCCGGCTGCGCAGCCTGCGTTGTCTGCGCCGACGGCAGCAGCAGTACCGCTGCCAGCGCCAGCAGCCCCGCCTTTGTGATCACCGACATTTCAAGCACCGTCCTTTCGGACAAGTCTATGCCGCGTGAATGGGCGGTATTCTGATTGACATAATCGCAAATCTTGACACGAATTCCGATGGGACGTATAATGTATAAAAACATTCGAAATTTCTGCTGCATACGGATTGGAGCTTATATATGAAGCACACTTTGAAAATCATTCTCCCGATCATCCTGATCCTTGCCATCGTCATCGGCGCGTGCTGGTTTTTCCTGATCGCACGCCGCGATGTGACCGAAAGCATCTTCGTCTACTGGGGTGAGCATTTCTATGAGGCCGGGCGCTATTCCCGCGCGGTCGCGTTCTACAAGGCGGCCATGCGCTTCGCGCCGAAGGACGCGGAGCTTGCCATCCGGCTGGCCGACGCCTATAAAAAGAGCGGCAACTACACAAAGGCGGAATACACCCTTGTCAGCGCCATTACACAGATCCCGGATTCTGTTTCCCTCTATGTCGCGCTTTCCGGGACGTATGTGGAGCAGGACAAGCTGCTTGACGCGGAGACAATGCTCAGCCGCATTACAAACGACGCCGTCCGCACACAGATCGACGCGCTGCGCCCCGCCGCGCCCGTCATCGAGCCGGAAAGCGGCAATTACTCGGAATACATCGACGTGACCGTCACCGGCTCGTCGGGCACGGTCTACGCCGTGTGCAACAGCGATTTCCCCGCCTCGGCGCAGGATGTCTATACCGGCCCCATCTCTCTGGAAGCCGGTGAAAGCCGCATCGTCGCGCTGAGCGTGGCGGAAAACGGCCTTGTAAGCGACGCGGCCTACGCGGGCTATACCGTCGGCAACGTTGTGGAAGAAGTCAAGCTTGCCGACGCAGGTCTTGACGCCTATGTGCGTGAGCTGCTGGGCAAGACGGCGGGCAGCGCCATCATGTCCGACGAGCTCTGGGCCGTCGAGGCGCTGGACCTTCCCGATACGGTCGCCTCGCTGGACGATCTCTCCTACTTCACCGGCCTGCGCTCCTTGTCCCTGCACCACGGCGCGTCGCTCGATCTGTCCGTCCTGTCCCGGCTGCCGCTGCTGCGGACGCTCGATCTGTCCGGCTGCACGCTCTCGACTGCGGCGATGAACACCATCGTGACGCTGCCGGAGCTGACGAGCCTGAATCTGTCCGGCTGCGCCGTGGCGGAGATCGACGCGCTCATCAGCCTGCAAAAGCTGGAAACGCTCGATCTGTCCAACAACACCGTCTCCGATCTGACGGCGCTTTCCGGGCTGCTGGCGCTCAGGGAGCTGAATCTGACCAACAATCCCGTCACCTCACTCAACAATCTCAAAAACTGCACGGAGCTGGAAACGCTCTACGCCGGGCAGTGCGCGATCACGCGTATTGCGGGCCTTGCCGATCATACGAAGCTCAAAACGCTCGTTCTGCCCGGCAACCAGATCACGGACATTTCCGCGCTGGCCGGCTGCACGGCGCTCGAAACGCTCGATCTCAGCGGCAACAGCATTTCCGATATCTCCGTCGTGTCCGGCTGCAAGCAGCTGGTCGACCTCAATGTGAGCAGCAACCAGATCACGGAGCTTCCGCAGTTCGACGCGGATACGCCGCTCTGGCACGTCGACATCAGCCACAACCAGATCGAAAGTCTGGCCGGATTGGAGGGGAACCTCGCCGTCAACTTCATCGACGCTGATTATAACCGGATCAAATCGATCTCGAAGCTGGAATCGTGCATCATGCTTGTGCGGATGAACCTCTGGGACAATCCTGTGAACGCCGACGAGGTCAAGCAGCTGCAGGACATCGGCATTCTCATCAATTACAACCCCAAGTATGTAGAACCGGAAACGGAATCCTGAGTTCATTGAAGACGATACAGGCGCATCAAAAGGCCGGAACCATCGGGTTCCGGCCTTCGTGCATATAAAGGCGCAGCCGCTGGGGCGCATCATCAGCTGAAGACTGCCGCGCCGGTGCTTCCCGGAAAATAGGAACTTTTCCGGAACAGGCGGCGGCCCGCAGGATTTCCTGCGGGCCGCCGTCAACACAAATGAAAAGAGGAATCACGAAATATGCTTTATAATTGTATCCAGCCGCCGCTTCTGCGTCTCCATATGAGCCGGAAGGACATTGCCGAACCGTTTGTTTGAACGCATTATACGCGTGCCGCAGGCAAATGTCAAGCGCTGCATGGGAAAAAGCAATATTAGAATTTCTGAAGGCAGCGTTCAGCAATATGAATAAATCAAACGGGCGAAAATTGTTGACATTAACGATATACATCACTAAAATAAATAGAAATTCTTTTTATAAAGACATATGTATATGATACGAGGACATATTGGGGGGGCGTTCGCATTCCCGGAGAATATGCAGCGTGAAGCGGCACAGGCTTTACAGCGGAAGAGGGGACAGGAAAGCATGGAACAGGTACATCAGCAACGATTCACCGAACAGGAAAGCCAGCATGATGCCTGCGGGATCGGCGCCGTTGTCAATATCAGCGGACAGAGAACGCATCGGGCAGTAGATGACGCGCTGAAGATCGTCGAAAAGCTTGAACACCGCACCGGCAAGGACGCCGATGGCACTACCGGCGATGGCGTCGGCATTATGACGCAGCTTCCGTATGCCTTTTTTGAAAAAACAGCGCGGCAGGCGGGAAAACCGCTTCCGGAAGCGGGCGATTACGGCGTCGCCATGATCTTTTTTCCGCAGGATCCGCTCAAACGTATGCGCAGCCGAAAGCTGCTGGAGATGATCCTGTCGCGCGAAGGGCTGGGGCTGCTGTTCTGGCGGGAGGTGCCGGTCTGTCCGGAGATTCTGAGCGAAAAAGCGCGGAGCAGTATGCCTGCAATCGCGCAGTGCTTTATCCGCCGCCCGGAAAAGACCGCGCGCGGCCTGGATTTTGACCGAAAACTGTATCTGGCCCGGCGCGAGTACGAGCATTCCGTCTCCGGCACCTACGTCGTATCGATGTCCAGCCGGACGATCGTATACAAGGGGCTGTTTCTGGTCTGGCAGCTGCGGAAATTCTATCCGGATCTGCAGGACGCGGATTTTGCCTCTGCACTTGCGCTCGTGCATTCCCGCTTCTCCACCAACACCACGCCCTCTTGGAAGCGGGCGCATCCCAACCGCATCATTCTTCACAACGGCGAGATCAACACCATCCGCGGCAACATCAACCGAATGCTTGCCCGCGAGGAGACGATGGCCTCTCCGGTTCTGGGCGAGGAGATCGCCAGAGTCTATCCTGTCGTGGAGACGGACGGCTCTGATTCGTCCATGCTGGACAACACACTGGAATTTCTCATGTACAGCGGCATCGAGCTGCCAAAGGCCGTGATGCTGTGCATCCCGGAGCCGTGGGGACGGGATAAGAATATGTCCCGGGAAAAGCGCGATATGTTCCACTATTACGCCTCCATGATGGAGCCGTGGGACGGCCCGGCAGCCATCCTCTTCTCCGACGGCGAGCAGGTCGGCGCTGTGCTTGACCGCAACGGCCTGCGCCCGGCACGCTATCTGGTCACAAACGACGGCTATCTGATTCTGGCCTCAGAGGTCGGCGCGCTGCCGATCCTGCCGGAGCGGATCGTCCGCAAATCCCGCCTGCAGCCGGGGAAAATGCTTCTGGTCGATACCCGGACCGGCACCGTTCTGGAAGACCGGGAACTCAAGCACCGTTACGCAGCGGAGCATCCCTATGGCGAGTGGCTCGATCAGGAGCTGCTGCAGCTGGCGGATATTCCGATTCCAAACCGGAAGGTTCCGGAATACACGGCGCTGGAGCGCAGCCGCCTGTATAAGATCTTCGGCTATACCTATGACGAGATCCACTCAGCCATATTGCCCATGGCGAAAAACGGCACGGAACCGACCGCCTCCATGGGGGCGGATATCCCGCTGGCCGTCCTGTCAGAAAAGCATCAGCCGCTGTTCTATTACTTCAAGCAGATGTTTGCGCAGGTCACGAACCCGCCGATCGACGCGCTGCGCGAGGCCATCGTTACTGACACGACCGTCTACGCAGGTTCCGACGGCAATCTTCTTTCCGACTGCGCGGAAAACTGCCGCGTCCTGCAGATCAACAATCCCGTTCTGACCAGCCGGGATCTCATGAAGATCGAAGGGCTTCATATGCCGGGACTTCAGGCGAAGAAGGTCTCGCTGCTGTATTATAAGAATGCCTCGCTTGCGCTTGCGCTCGACCGGCTGTTTGTCGCCTGTGATAAGGCGTATTACGCCGGGGCAAACATCCTCATCCTCTCCGACCGCGGTGTGGATGAGAACCACATCGCCATCCCGTCTTTGCTGGCAGTGTCCGCCGTGCAGCAGTATCTTGTCCGCACGAAAAAGCGCACGGCGATCTCCCTGATCCTTGAGAGCGCCGAGCCGCGCGACGTGCACCATTTCGCTACGCTCTTCGGCTACGGCGCAAGCGCGGTCAATCCCTATCTCGCGCAGGACTGCATCGGCGAGCTCGTCGCCGAAGGGGCGCTCAACAAGGACTACTATGCCGCGGTCGATGCCTATGATCAGGCCATTCTGGACGGCGTGATGCGGATCGCATCCAAAATGGGCATTTCCAGTATGCAGTCGTATGAGGGCGCACAGATTTTTGAGGCCGTCGGCATCTGCAGGGATGTCGTGGACCGGTATTTCACAAACACGGTCAGCCGCGTCGGCGGCGTCGGCCTGCAGGAGATGAACGACGCTGTTGTCTGGCGGCATGACCGGGCGTTTGACCCGATGGATCTGACCGCTGATCTGACTGTTGATTCCTCCGGCTTCCACAAGCTCCGCTCCGGCGGCGATATGGAAGATCATATGTATAATCCGATGACCATCCTGACGCTGCAGAAGGCCGTCCGCACCGGTGATTTTGCGTGCTTCCGCAGGTACTCCGCCATGGTCGACGATGAATTGCTGCCGCATACGCTGCGCGGTCTGCTCGGATTCCGGTTTGACGAGACAAAGGCAATTCCGCTGGGCGAGGTCGAGCCAGCCTCCAGCATCGTCAAACGCTTCAAAACCGGCGCCATGTCCTACGGCTCCATCTCCGAAGAAGCGCACCGCTGCCTTGCCATTGCGATGAACCGCCTGGGCGGAAAGTCCAACTCCGGCGAGGGCGGGGAGGAACCCGCGAGACTCGGTACGGAGGAAAACTCCGCCATCAAGCAGGTCGCTTCAGGCCGGTTCGGCGTTACAAGCGAGTATCTTGTAAGTGCAAGCGAGATCCAGATCAAGCTGGCGCAGGGCGCCAAGCCCGGTGAGGGCGGCCATCTGCCAGGCAGCAAGGTCTGGCCGTGGATCGCGCGCACGCGGCATTCCACGCCCGGTGTGGCGCTCATCTCACCGCCGCCGCACCATGATATCTACTCGATCGAGGATCTGGCACAGCTGATCTACGATCTGAAATGCGCCAACGAAAACGCTGATATTTCCGTCAAGCTCGTCTCCGAGGCGGGCGTTGGTACCATTGCCGCAGGCGTTGCCAAGGCAGGCGCGCAGACGGTGCTCATCTCCGGCTATGACGGCGGAACCGGCGCGGCCCCGCGCAGTTCCATTTACAATGCCGGCCTTCCGTGGGAGCTTGGTCTGGCCGAAGCGCACCAGAGCCTCATTGCCAACGGTCTGCGCGGCCGTGTGCGCCTCGAAACAGACGGCAAGCTTATGACCGGCCGCGATGTGGCAATTGCCTGTATGCTCGGCGCGGAGGAGTTCGGATTTGCAACCGCGCCGCTGGTGTGCCTCGGCTGCGTCATGATGCGCGTGTGCAATCTTGATACCTGCCCGATGGGCATCGCGACCCAGAGGCCGGAGCTGCGGAAAAACTTCTGCGGCAAGCCGGAGTATGTCATGCACTTTATGGAGTTTGTCGCACAGGAGCTGCGCATGATCATGGCGAAGCTCGGCGTGCGCACGGTCGACGAGCTGGTCGGTCATACGGAGTATCTGCACATCCTGCCGCATCAGATCACGCAGCGCGCCGCGATGGTAGACGTCTCCGGCATTCTGGCCCGCTGCGGCGAGGAAAACTGCCATTATGATCCGGTACAGCGGTTCGATTTCAAGCTGGATACGACGCTGGATAAGCAGGTGCTTTTGCCGCTGCTTCCGAAAAAGGGAAAACCGGCTGTCCCAAAGCGCTGCACTGTTGATATTTCCTGTTCTGATCGTGCATTCGGCACGCTCTTCGGCGCGGAGATCACGCGCCGCTGGGGCAGCACGCTGGAGGATGATACTTATCAGATCCACTGCCGCGGCGGCGCCGGGCAGTCATTCGGCGCGTTTTTGCCGAAGGGCGTAACGCTTTCGCTCGAGGGCGACAGCAACGACTACTTCGGCAAGGGCCTTTCCGGCGGCAGACTGGTCGTTTTTGCGGATCGGGCCAGCACGTTTGAGCCTGCCGACAACGTCATCATCGGCAATGTCGCGCTCTACGGCGCAACGAGCGGCAGCGCCTTCATTTCCGGTATTGCGGGCGAACGCTTCTGCGTACGCAATTCCGGCGCGACCGCCGTTGTGGAGGGCGTCGGCGACCACGGCTGTGAATATATGACGGGCGGCACGGTCGTCGTTCTGGGGCCTACGGGTCGGAACTTTGCCGCCGGGATGTCGGGCGGCGTTGCCTATGTGCTGGACCCGGAGCATAAGTTTTATCTGCGCGTCAACAAGGAGCTTGTCTCCGTCGAGGCCGTTGCGCAGAAGCAGGACATTTCCCGTCTCCGGGAGCTTCTGCAGCGTCATGTGGCGCTCACAGGCTCAAAAAAAGGCCGCGCCATTCTCGAACACTTCAACGAGCGGCTTGCGGATTTCAAAAAGATCATTCCGTATGACTACAGCCATATGCTGCAGCTGATCGGCCGGTATGAGGCAGCCGGTATGACGCGGGATGAGGCAGAACTTGAAGCGTTTTTGAAGCGGGAGGAATAAAGTCATGGGAAAACCGACTGGATTTCTGGATTATACGCGCGTGAACTGTCCGAGCCGTGACGCGGCGGCGCGTACAGGCGACTATGCGCCGGTCGAGCTGCCGCTGTCTGAACGGAACCGCCGCCGGCAGTCCGGCCGCTGCATGGACTGCGGCGTGCCGTTCTGCCAGGCAGGCGCGTCATTTGAGGGCGTGCTGCTCGGCTGCCCGCTGCATAACCTGATCCCGGAGTGGAACGATCTTCTATGGAACGGAAATTATGAGGGTGCGCTGCAGAGGCTGCTGAAGACAAGTCCCTTCCCGGAGTTTACAGGCCGGGTCTGCCCGGCGTTGTGTGAAAGAGCCTGCGTCTGCGGCCAGGTGTCCGAGCCGGTCACGATCCGGGAAAACGAGCTTTCCATCATCGAGTATGGCTTTGAAAACGACCTGATGCAGCCCATGCCGTCCGCTGCGCGTTCGGATAAAAAAATCGCGGTGATCGGCTCCGGCCCGGCCGGACTTTCCGCAGCTTACTATCTCAATCGCCGCGGCCATCATGTGACGGTTTTTGAAAAAGACCCGCTTCCGGGCGGACTTCTGACCTATGGCATCCCGGAAATGAAGCTGCCGAAGCAGATCGTTGCCCGCCGTGTTTCGCTCATGGAGCGCGAGGGCGTCAGCTTCCGGACAAGCTGCCGTGTGGGGCAGCAGATCAGCCCGGAGGAACTGGCCGCACAGTTTGACCTTGTGATCTTCTGCTGCGGCGCGCAGCAGCCGCGGCCGCTGCCGTTTGCCGAAACGGCCGGTGTTTTCTACGCGCTCGATTATCTGCGCGCCTCGGCGCAGTCGCTGCTTGAAAAAACAGAACCCGCCGTAACGGCATCCGGCAGGCAGGTCGTGTTGGTCGGTGCGGGCGACAGCGCTTCAGACTGCATCTCCGTTGCGCTGCGGCAGGGCTGCCGGTCCATCACGCAGCTGATCCGCAAGCCGCGCACGGAGCAGACAGAAAAACGCGACCATGCGCACGAGGAGGCGGAGGCTGTCTTCGGCGCGGATATCCGGCGCTATGAGACGCAGATCGAACGGCTTGTCTGCGGCGATGACGGCTCTGTAAACGCGGTGATCCTGCAGGGGAGCGGCGAACAGCTGCCCTGCGATCTGCTGCTGCTTGCCTCCGGCTTTTCCGGGTGTGAACCGGCGTCTGTGGATGCGTATGAGGCTGTCCGGAAGACCGGCGTGCCGGCCCTGACAGCAGGCGATATGGCGTCTGGCGTGTCGCTCGTCGTGCTGGCTATTGCCAGCGGCAAACAGGCCGCTGCGCAGGCGGACGCAAGTCTTATGGGCTACACCAATATTCTTTGAACACGATACGAAAGGATGTGCTTACTATGAGCAGGAAAAGAAGTCTCGGTGTGATCGGGCTTGGCCATGTGGGCGCGCACGTCGCGTATGCACTGGCTGTACAGGGCATCCGCCGCAATATGCAGCATCTCAAGGAACTATAAAAAACCGTTCAGACAGGAGGTTATGACGATGAACATCAGCATGACAAAAACAACGCATCCCGGCAAGCTGCCGCCCGCCGACCGGCTCGGCTTCGGCTCCGTATTCACGGACCATATGTTTCTGATGAATTATACAGACCGGGAGGGGTGGCACAACGCGCGCATCGTACCCTTCGGGCCGATCAGCATTTCTCCGGCGGCAAGCGTTCTGCATTACGGCACGGAGGTCTTCGAGGGACTGAAGGCGTACCGCCGCCCGGATGGAGCGGTGCAGCTGTTCAGACCCTGGGAAAACGTCGCACGGCTGAACCGCTCCTGCGACCGGCTGGGCCTGCCGCGCATCGATGAGCGCGACGGCCTGCAGGCGATCCGGGAGCTGGTAAAGATGGATGCCGCGTGGGTCCCGTCTGCACCCGGCACGTCGCTCTATATCCGCCCCTTCCTGTATTCGACAGACCCGACGCTTGCCCTGCATGGCGTGCATGAGGCGACATTTGCAATCATTCTGTCTCCGTCGGGAAGCTATTTCTCAGACGGCCTGAAGCCTGTGCCGATCATGGTCGAGACGGAAGACGTGCGTGCGGTGCGCGGCGGAACGGGCGAGGCCAAGTGCGGCGGCAACTACGCCGCAGCCAACCGCGCGGGCGATAAGGCGCTGGAAAAAGGCTATTCGCAGGTCCTGTGGCTGGACGGCGTGGAGCGTAAATACGTGGAAGAGGGCGGCGGCATGAACGTCATGTTCAAGATCGCCGGAACCGTCGTCACGCCGATGCTGACAGGCTCGATTCTGCCGGGCATTACCAGAAAGTCCTGCATCGAGCTGCTGAAGAGCTGGGGCGTTCCGGTCGAGGAGCGGCTGCTCAGCGTGGACGAGCTGTTCGAGGCTGCCAAAAACGGCACGCTGGAGGAAGCGTGGTGCGTCGGCACCGCAGCCGTCATTTCGCCCATCGGGGAGCTGGCATGGAACGAAGAAACGTTCGAGGTCAACCAGAACCGGATCGGCGCGCTGTCACAGAGACTCTACGACGAGCTGACTGGCATCCAGTGGGGCACCCGGCCAGACCCCTTCGGCTGGACCTGCGTTGTATAACCGCAGACTGCCTTTTAAGAACATGTAGGCCTGTGCCTTCAGGTACAGGTGTCACAGCCGAAAAAGAACACCTGCTCCAGATGCGGCTGTGCGCCGCTCTTCGGATCCCGTTCCATACGGATCACATCGCGCATATATGTGCGCCAGCGTGCGCTGACAGGCGCGTCCTTCTGCACGGCAAGCGCTGTTTGCAGATCGTCACATTCGTAATATCCGAAAAGCGTATCGCCTGCCTGCCAGATCGAATAGTTCCAGATCCCGGCGCGCCGGAACATCTCCAGCATCTCCGGCCAGATCTCGTCATACCGCCTGCCGGAGCAGTTCCGGCAGGCGGTATTTTATCACGCGCCAGATACAGGAAAGCGCTGCCGGAAAGATGGGCAATTTCGCAGCGCAGGCAGGGAATACGGGAAAAAGCACCTGCGCGGACTGCTTCAGGGCGGTGCAGCTCCATGCAGAGCGGACTTTCCGGTGACTGTACCCTCCGGCAGCGAAATGCACAAATCTGCAAGGAAGAATTCTGCGCAAATAGAGATTGTGCTGCATGGATATTTTCAAAAAAGTCGCTATAATACAAATAATGCTTCGCTTATTGCGCGGAAAATACCTGTCCCACA
>OMAE01000311.1_pt1 | contig 17587 bp, 19 predicted proteins | sample 1673701 | NCBI WGS metagenome assembly OMAE01 (sample SAMEA103958123, study PRJEB25191) | human gut metagenome | reverse complement strand
AGGAGGTGCCTTAGCCCTCGGTGGGGGTCCAGACCTCATTCATGGCGGCGTTGAACTCGGTGTCGCTGGCCTGAGCACCGGCAACGGCGTTGGCGGCGGCCTGCTGGGCCTCCTCGTCGGTGGCGTAGGTGCCCATGTCTGCCTTATCCATCTTGGTCGCCAGTTTGTCGTCCACTTCCTTCTTGGTGTAGACGTTGGCGATGGCGGTCTCAAGGGCGGTCACGCGCCCAACGGCGGCGGTCAGGTCCTCGTCGGTGGCGTACTGGTCGATGTTCAGCGCGGCGATGGCGGTGCTGATGGCGGAGGTCACGTCGGCGGTCTTGGCATACTCGCTCATATCGACGGTGGTATCATCCAGCAGGACGACGCTCTCGCCGACCTTGGCGTAGATGTCATAGTGCTTGGTCTTGCTGTTCATGTACAGGTACATGACGTTGGCCTGAGCCTCGAAACCCTCAGCGGTGGGGTCGGTCTCAGCGACCTCGAAATGAGCGTGGCCGGAGGCAGCGATAGCGGCCTGGACCTGCTCGGCGGTCTGATAACCGGCCTTCTCGATGTCGCCCACGCGGACGGTCAGGGCGTCCAGATCGGCCTTGGTGGCCTTCGCGGCGATAGAGGCTTTCAGAGCCTCGCCCAGCTCGTCCTCGGTGATCTCGGACTTGTAGGCCAGAGCGGCCAGGCCCTTGATGGCAACAGCAGCGCCGTTGACGGAGATGGTGCCGTTCTCCTCGCCGGAGGCGATCAGGATGTCAATCATCTTGTCGGAGATAGCCAGGGCAGCGCCGTTGACCTTGACGCCTTCGAGGATGTTGGCCTCGCCGCCAGCGGCGACCAGGTTATCGACCTTGGTGGTGACCGTTTCCAGCTTAGTACCCAGGGCGGCGTCTTCGGACTTGACCTTGTTGGCAAGCACCTTGATCTGTTCGAGATTTACGAATTTGGACATATTTTTGTCCTCCTTAAAAAATATTCAATTTCGGGGATGCCCCCGGAATTGTCGATAAAAATACCGCCGCTTCAAGCGACGGTGCTATGGGATTGTGGGGCGGCTTATTTGCCGTCCTCTGCGCCGAACACTTCGTTCAGCGCGCCGGTGGTCTCCTCAGTGTTGGCCGCATCGACCGACAGCTTGCCCTCGTTGTCCACGGTCAGGCCGTCGCCCACCTTCACGCCGCCCAGGCGGAAGGGGGTTGCCGTCGGCAGGGTGTAGCTCCCGTCGCCGCTCTTGCCTCCGCCGCCCTGGCCGACCAGCAGCACGCTTCCGGTCAACTCGCCGTCCGGCACCTTCATCGCCCAAAAGCGCAGCACGCCGCTCGCGGTCTCCACCGTGGGGCACAGCTCGCACGCCTTGGCCGCCGCCAGGCACGCCTTGTCCAGCGTTGCGATGGGCGTGTGCATGGCGGTCGCCTCGTCGCACACCACATCAGCCCGGCACGGGTAGGTGCCGCCGCCCTCGTCGTCCTCCGCGCCGCCCGCGCTCTGCCATGCCTCATGCGGGATGGTAAAGGCCACGCACACGGCGCTCGCCGTGTCGGTGGTCGGGTCCAGCGTAAAGGTCAGTGCGTCGCTGTTGGTCATAACGATGTGCATGAGAATGGTCAGCGCAGCGGCGATGCCGTCCTCGATGGCTGCCTTCTCCGTGTCCGGCAGGTTGCACACGGCGATCATGTCGCCCTCGTCGTCGATCAGGGCAGCTTCACGCGCGGTGAAGCCTCCCACGGTCCCCGGCAGCACGAACTTCACATCTACCATGTTAGAGGATTTGCTGTTGATCTCTTTGCTGGCGATGGCCCCGCGCCACACCTCATGCACCAGCGCGGTCATATCCGCCGTGGGCAGGTAGTAGCTTCCGCCGCCGTCGCCCACCGCCGCCATGACGACGTTGACCTTCTTGCCGTTCAGAATAGCGTTGGTCATTTTCTCTTTGCCGATGTCGGTCACGAGGGTCTTGTACTTTCGGTCCTGTTTGGTGACAACTACGTTTTCAGTGTCCATTTCATCCTCCCCCTTCCGGGTATATTTCAACGACCTGGCTCGCAGCGGTCCCGCCGCCCCGGTCCAGCTCTGTCGTTGCTTCGATTTGCTCGGTCAGCTCCGGCCAGACCTCAAGCGCCTGGTCCGTGTGCGCCGCGCCGCCGGTGTGCCGCGTCACGGTGATCTCCACCACCGCCGCCAGCTCCGGCCATACCTCCACGGCCTGCGCGGTGCTCGCGGCTCCGCCGGTGTGCCGGTATGTCAGGATTTCCAGCGCCTCCGTCAGCTCCGGCCAGACCTCCGCCGTTTGGCTCATGCTGGCCGCGCCGCCAGTCAAGCGCTCGCCGGTCACTTCCAGCTCGCTCACAAGCTCCGGCCATACCTCGATGATCTGGCTCATGGAGCAGCACCCGCCCGTGATCACCACGGCTTCGCACTCATGCTGAATGTCGATCATGTCCAGGTGGCTGCGCTCGTTCTTCGTGGTCAGGATGCCGGTCTTGAGCCGCCGGTATTCCGCCGCCGTGATGCCTTCCTTCGGCAGCGGCAGGCTCACCCGGAAGCAGCCCGGCCTCCCGTCGTACTGGAACCACTCCGTCACGGTGGCCTCCGGGTAGATGGCGTGCACCTGCAGCTTCACCGCCGCCGCTGTGCCCATCAGCCGCCGGACCGTCAGCGCCGTCTTCACGATGCGGCGCTTCTGCTCCACCGTCAGTTCGGTGTCGTACCAGTCGATCTTCCAGTCCACGGCCAGTACATCCAGCACCGTCTCCGGCGCAGTGTCCAGCCGTGTGTAGATTTGGCTCTCGTCGGTGTAGTCCAGCGTCTTCCCCAGGGCCAGCCCCAGGGCCTCTGACAGGGCGATCACCCATTCCTGTCTCGCCAACACCCTCGGAAGGCCGTCTGTAATGCGGGCTTGACGCAGACTTTTAATCATCCTCAAGCCCTCCGTAGGTCACGGTGCGCGTGTTCCGCTTCGGGAGCTGCGTTTTCTCGATCACGATGTCCGCCGGGGCCGTCAGCTTCACGCGCTTGGCTCCCGCTGCGCGGACCCGGTACACAAGCTCGGTCGGGTTGATGTCCCGTCCCATCTTGCGTTGCCAGCTCTCGTAGGCGTCCACCGCCGCCTCCACCTGGGCCTGAATGGTGCCCGCGCTCTTTTGGTCGTTGCTGGCGATCCAGTAGGTCAGGCTGATGTCGTAGGGGACCTCCTCCGCCGCCTGGCAGCTCACGATGTCCGTCAGCGGGCGGATGGTGTCGCCGTTGAGGTAGGCGGCCAGCTCCTCCCGCTCCGTCTCCGTGGGCAGCACGCCGCCGTCCAGCACCACATAAACGTGCACCACGCACGGCTCCGGGCTGACGATCTGCACGTCGTCCACGTCCGTCCGCCATTCCTTCACATAGTAGGCATAGGCGTCTCGCGGTCCGGCGCAGGAGTATTTGCTGGGAGCCAGCCACACCCGTTCCGTCAGACCGTCGTCGTCCTCGATGTCCAGTCCGCCCGTGCTCGCCTCGATGCTCTCCACGCTCGCAACGTATGGGATTGGGTCCACCAGCGTGTCGATCTCTCCGGCGGCGATGCCGCTGCTCTCTGCTCCGGCCTCCTCCGCCTGCACGTCCACGTCCACGGTTAGCTCGCCAGCCGTGACTTCCGCGTAGTCCACGGTGTTGAAGTATTTCCCGTCCTGGGTCTTCACCCGTGTGCCCGCCGGAATGGCCGTCGGCTCGCTCCGCTGGCCGGACAGCGTGAAGCGCACGATGCACGTGGCCCGCCTGGCCTCCTGCCGCGTAATGCCGAACAGGGCCGCCAGTGCGTCCAGCGCGTCGCCGGTCGAGGTCTTCAAAAGCTCCGCCCGGCCCTTGGCCTCCACATACTGCATCACCTGGTAGAGCACAAGGCTGAACGACTTGATGATCAGGTTCTTCGCGTCCGCCTCGCCCAGCTCCGCGTCCTGCCCGGTAAGCTCCTTGAAGATGCGCGTGTAGTTTGCCCGCACAAGCTCCTCAGTCTCCTGCAGGCTCATGTTTTCGATGAAGCTGATCTCCGGCACGTTTGCCAGCTCTTTGATATTAGACAAAGCTCACCACCACCTTCGGGACGATGCCGCCGTCCCTGGCATGATTTTGGGTCCATTCCACACGCATGACCCGGACCCGTGGCTCATACTGTTTTGTTTTCCGCACGAACTCCGCCGTCAGCAGCGCCTTCGCCGCCTCCTGCGGGTTGTCCAGAATGTTGATGTCGATGCCGAACTCGCGGTCGAGGGCCTGTTCCCCCGTCTCCGTGCCGTAGAGCACCTGTAGATTTCGGTAGACTTCCTGTGCCGTCTGGTCGTCCACGCTCCCGGCCTCGATCTCGACGATGGTATCCTCAATGTAGATCACGGCTTGCCCTCCCTTATGTGTATTCCTCGATGGTCAGGCTCACCCGGCACTCGATCAGCGCGCCGCCGTTGAGTACCGTGTCCCACTCGTCGCTGACGCTCACCAGCTTGAAGGGGTTGTCAGAGATCGGTCGCCCGCCGATGATGAACCAATCGACCATCTGGCTTTCCGCCGCCCGCTGGAAGTAGTCCAGCGTGGACCGGGGGCTTACACCGTCCTGCGAGCGCAGAAGGAGGTCCATGGTGTAGCTCTTGAGCTTCGGGCCTACCCACTGGCTCCGCGCCTTCTTGCCGATGATCTCATGGTTTGCCCAGTCGCTTCCGGCGCTGCCTTTCAGATTGCTCGGCGTCAATATCCTCTGGCTGCTCACCGTGAACACCCGGCCCATATAGCTGCCCACCATTTTCCGTTCCTCCTCGCTGTTCGTTTTTTACAGCACCAGGGAGGACCCGCCCTGCAGGTCGATTTGCTGTGCCTTCATGCTGATTTTCCCGGCGGTCTGGATGGAGACATCGCCGCCCTCGCTGATGGTGATGGTCACACCGTTGATCGTCAGCGTCACCTCGCCGGTCACGGTGTCGCGGATGCCTCCCTGAAACTCCCGCTCCACCTCGCCCTTGTATAGCTCGGTGTTCTTTCCGCCCACGGTCAATGCCCGGTCGCCGCCTGCACCCTCGTCCAGGTCGCCCTCGGCTTCCAGATTGATGTTCTCCCCGGCGTCGATGGTCACGCTTTTCTCCGCGCCGATGCCCACGCCTTCCTTGCCGTGGATGCTCACGCTTTTGATCTTGCTCGTGATCTGCACCAGCTTCTCCGCGATCAGGCTGATGGTGCCCTTGGCCTCGTCGAAGATGTCGCCGTTGCAGTTGCGCCCGGTCCGCACGTCGGTGTACTGGGTGTAGATGCCGGTGTTGGCGTCGTAGCGCTCAAAAGCCTGCCCGGCCTTCTCACCGTATTCCTTGCGGTAAAGCCCGGCGAAGCCCTCCGCTGGGCGGTTGCTCCGGTTCCATACGGTGCCGCTGGTGGTGGCCGCCGCCGTGCCATTGCTCGTGTGCGTCACGCTCACGATCTGGCCCACTCTCGGCATTTTGTATTCGCCGTTGCTCATGGCGTTGATGCGGGCCGTGACCCTCCGTCCCTGGTCCGCATACGTCACCTCATAGGTCCCGCTCTCATAGTCGATGGAGCTGACCCGTCCGACCCGGTTCGTCCCTGCCATCGCTACTTCACCTCCATGGTAGCCTTCGTGCCGCCTCCGCCGCCGGTGCGCGTGTCCACGCCGCAGTAGCTCGCGGGCACCCAGCCCGTCACGTTCTGTCCCACCGGCAGCTTCCCGCAGCGGGAGGCCGCGTTGGTGATGCGGTAGCGCCCGTTGACCAGGATGCCGTCGTAGAAATAGAACACGCCGCTTTTATAGCAGCTCGGATTTGAGGCCACGCTGGTGTAGTAGAAGGGGGCGTTGGTCAGCGTCACCGCCGCCCCGGCCTCAGCTCCCGCCGCCGCGCTGGCGGCGCTGGCCGCCGTGCTCGTCTCGTAGGAGCTGCTGTAATTCGTGTCGCTGGTGTCGGACCCCTCCGTGTTGTACTGGATGGAGCCGCCCACCTCGTAGGGATGGAAGCCCTCCCGGACGCCGCTGCACTCGAAGGCCGTGGTAAATCCGCCGCTCTTGGTGTATTTGTGCGTCACCTTGTCCACGAAATACTTGCCGTTGATGCCGCCCTCTCCGCCGGAGGGGCCGCCGCCGTAGCCGGTAATGTTGATTGTGTTGCCCGCACTCACGGTCCAGTCTCCCGGAACGGTGAAGCGCAGCTTGATCGTGCCATGGTTGGCCCGGTTCAGCTCCGCGCAGAGCTGGACCGCCGCATCCTGCACGCTGATGGCCCTGCGGTTCACGCTCTTGATGTGCGTTCCGCCGCCCACCTTGCAGGAGATGTCGCAGTCCTTGTCCGCGTCGGTGTAGTCGAAGGTCCCGCCGGTGTAGGTCCCGGAAAGGGTAGTGGTCCAGCTCAGGCTCCCACGGATGATGTCCGTGCGGTCGAAGGTCCGCACCGCCCGCTTTGCCTTGTATGCCTCCCGGTCGTAGACCCACAGCCGCCGGGCGTACACCTTGAGCACCAGGCCGTAGTTCTGGCACAGCGTATTGTAGTAGCTGCTGTCCGCTCCGTCCTGTTCGTCGCACTCGATGTCGTAGTCCTCAGCGTCATAGGTGAAGCCCAGGCCGTAGCGCGCCGCGATGGTCTGGCCGATGCGCTTGATGGAGGTGTTCTTCCACGTCACCTTCCGATCTGTCTCGCTGAAATTGCTGTCGCTCGGCTTGCTCACGCCGCCGAGCTGCAAGGTGGTCGGCGTGTCCGAGTAGTTCACGTCGTCCACCACGAAAAGGCCGCAGTCCATGGCCCGCTCGTCGCCTGGCCGTTCCCAGTCGTGGCCCAGCAGGCGGGGGTAGAGCGTCGCGCCCTTCTGCGGCATCCAGCCCCACAGCCACTTGCTGTCCTGGGCGTCCAGCGTCAGGTCGATGCTGTCGCTGTCGTCCGCCGCGTTGTCCACATAGGTCAGGCTCTCGATGGAAAGGCCGATGTCCGTTCCCGTGCCCGCACCCAGCGTCGCGTCCTCCTGGCCGGAGGTCTCCTTCTTAGGCGTGGCCTTGGTGGTGCTCACCGCGCCGCAGTCCGCCGCGTCCGCCCAGCCGGTCACGTTCTGTCCCACCGGGGTCTTGCCCACTCTCGACGGGGTGTTGGTGATGCGGTAGCGCCCGCGTATCAAGATACCGTCGTAGAAGTAATACACGCCCGTCTTGTGGGTCGCTGGGTTCTTCGCCACGCTGCTCACGTAGAGGGGCGTGTTGTTCAGCGTTACCGCCTGTCCCGCCGCCGCGCCGGAGCCGGAGCTGGCGGAGGAAGCAGCGCTCCCGCCGCCCTCCGCCGCGTCCACCTGGGCGCTCGCCTGCACCTGTGCGGAATACGGGGTGCTGCGGTACTGCACCGCAAGTCCGATGCTTCTTGCCTTATTCATACTGCGCCTCGTATTTCCATGGCGGCAGCGTGCCCGCTCGCGCGTCCTCCACCGTCGGCGTCTTCAAAACGACCCCGGCGGAAAAGCGGAAGGTGTCGATGTGCTCCGGGTTGGCCGCCATCAGCGCGTCCGCGTGGTATTCGCTGCCATAGACTTCCTTGGCGATCACGTCCCAGGTGTCGCCGCTCTTTGTCGTGTACATAGCTTCCTCCCATCAATAGGCCGTCCGGGCACGCTTGCGCATCATCTGCTCGTACCATGCCTCGAACTCCTCCTTGGCCCGCCGCAGCGCTTCCTCAAGCACGTCTGCGTCGGCGTTGCCCTGAATGACGATGTTCGGCGCGAAGGTGAAGCTGCCTCCGCCTCCGCCGCCCTCGCCGGGGTCGATGGCTTTCAGTTCTGCACCGTCCGCCGCGCTCAACGCCTGCTCGGCGCTCACGCCCAGCATCCGGCCCGCCTGTGCCCAGGTGGCGATGTTCTGTGCCCGCACGCCGCGCTGGAAGCTGATCACAGCCTCGCGCCCGGCTTCGCCCGCGATGCTCACGCCGTCGGTGAAGCCGCCCTTTGCCAGCATCGGTATCTCCGGGATGCTGATGTGGAAGCTCTTGCCGCCGATGATGGGCACCCAGTCCGGGATGTCCAGGCCCAGTCCGTTGATGCCGGAGATGGCCTTGTTGATCAGCGCGATCACCGCGTTCACCGGCGTTTTCAGCAGGCCCACCAGCGCGTCGAACGCGCCGCCGAATATCTGCTTTACGCCTTCCCATGCCTGGGACCAGTTCCCGGTGAATACGCCCGTGATGAAAGCGATCAGCCCGTCGAATACGGTCTTGATGCCTTCCAGGATGGGGCCGATGCCCTGCGCCAGTGCCGAGATACCCGCCAGCACAGCGGGCACCACGACGGAAGCGATGCTCATAATGACGGTGATGATGCTCTGCACGATAGGCATGACTGCCTGGATGGCCGAGCCGATGATCTGCATAGCCGTCATAATGGCGGAGCCGAGGCCGCTGATGATGCCAGCGATAGACGGAGCCGCCGCTGTGAAGGTTTGCAGGATGATGGGCACCACGGTTCCCGTCAGGAAACTGAAAATGTCCTGGATGATCGGCTTCACGGTCGTCTGTGCAAAGCTCACGATCTGCCCGACCACGCCCATCACCGATTGCAGGATGGTCGTCAGCCCGTCGAAGGCCGCGCCCGCATCCTCTCCGAACAGGTTCGTGATGGTCTCCCGCAGCGGGGCCAGCGCATTTGCCACGCCGCCGTCCGCAAACAGTCCCGTGATGAAGCTGCCCACGTTTTGCAGCACGCCCATGAACTTGTCGAACACGGCCACGCCGGTATCGCCGAATACGTTCTGGATGATGCCCCGGATGTCTTCCAGGTGGTCGCCCAAGATGCTCACCACGGCGATGATGGAGGAGATCACGCCGATCACCGGCGCGGCTCCCGCGAAGATGCTTCCGAAGCCGGAGGCGATGGGACCCCACACGGTCCCCAGCACACCGGCTCCCGACTTCGCCACGGTGCCCAGGCTCCCCAGCACGCCGCCGATGGCTTTTCCCGCGCCGGAGTTGGCGATGCCGCTCACAAAGCCGCCCGCCTTACCCAGCAGGCCGGATAGGTTCTGTTGGATGATGCTTCCTTGAATGGTCGCCGCAGCACCGATGCCTGCGATGCCCTGGCGCAGCGGCATGGTCAGGTTGCCCAGCGCGCCGCCCGCCTTGCCCAGCAGACCCGAAAGGAAGCCGCCGGTCTTCGTGTTCCCCAGCGTGCTCCCGAAACTCCCCAGGGAGGAGAACACGCTGCCGAAATACTGCCCGATGCCGCTTCCTGCAATTCTGTTTTTCAGTGCGCTTCCCGCGCCCTGGTAACCGGATAAGAGTCCCGGCGTTCCCGCTGCCGCTTCCAGCAGCCCCGCCGTGCCCTTGATGCCGTTGCCGGAGATCAGGCTGGATGCCACGCTCCCCAGCGTTTGGAAAAAGCCGTTTCCGCTGGCCGCGCCGCCGAAGGTGGAGAGGAAGCCGCCAGCCGTGCCCGCCGCCTTCTGTCCGCCCTGGAACAGGCTCTTGATGCCGCCCAGCAGACCGCCGGTGCGTTTTCCGCTGCCGCCGACAGAGCTTCCCAGCAGCAGGTTCCCCGCGCCGCTCAAAAGGCTTTCGATGCCCGGCGCGAACTTCATGCCCACGAACACCGCCGCCAGCTTGCCCAGCGTCGAGGCCACCTGCGGTCCGTTGTTCGCCAGGTAGTCAAGCCCTCTCTGGATGTAGGGCAGCGCCCGCTCCATGGCATCGCCCAGGCGCTCCACGCCGTCGCTTGCGATCTTTCCCAGCGAGTTCGCCAGCGTCGTCAGCTCCGGCATATTCTTCCTGATCTGGTTCAGGAAGTCGATCATCGACAGGCTGAACTCCTTCTTTGCCGGAAGGAACGCTTGGCCGATGTCCTGCATCAGCGCCGCCTTCGCGTTCGACAGCATTAGATCGACCGCTTCCGGCGTGCTTGCTTCGATCAGGAACTCCCGCTCCATACTGCCCGTATAGAGGCCGGGGTCGTTGACCTCGCCCAGCGTCTTCTCAAGCAGCGCGAGGTTCTGCGTGATCTTCGCGCCGCCTTCGATTGCCCACTGACCAAACAGAGTGTTCAGCGCCGCCACCTTGCGCTCGTCCGGCATATTGTTGATGGCCTGGAACACCGATTTCAGCGTCCCGATGCCGTCGCTCTGCATGGACCTTGCGATGCCCTCAGCGGTGAAGCCCAGCTCCTCCCACATGGCTTTCTGTGCCTTTGTGGCGTTGGACCCCTTGCTGATGTTCGTGTAGATACGTGAAATGCTGGTTCCCACGCGGTCCGTCGCAACGCCGGTCGCCTGCATGGCCGTGGCGATGGCCGCCGTAGCCGACGGGTCCACGCCCGCGATCTGGCCCATGGATGCCGCCTGGTTCACGCTCTGCGCGATCTCCGCCGCCGTCGTGGCGTTGTTCGCGCCCAGGTAGTTGATCTGGTCCATCAGCGTCATTACTTGGTCATGGTTGAAGTTGAAGGCGGCCTCCCACTTCGCCATGTAGCTGCCCGCCGTGTCGTCTTCAAGGTCCATAGCGGTCGCGGCGACGGCGGTATCACGCAGGATGCCCGTGCTCATTTGCCGGTCCGCACCGATGCCGGACTGGCCCAGGGCCGCCGACATCTTGGAGATTTGTTCGGTGGTCCGTGGTATCTGCGTGCTGAGGTCCTGGATATAGGTCCTCATGGCTTTCAGGTTGCTTTGTGCCTGCTCGGTGCTGGTGGTGGCGCTTTCCGTCAGCCCGTCCACGTAGCGCACCATCGCAGACATATTGTTTTCCAGCTTCGCGGCCTCGGAGGTGCACTTGGCAAGTCCGGCTACGGTCGCCGTTGCCAGCGCCCCCATGGCCGCAAGCCCCGCCGTGCCCACCTTGCTCATGGTGGTGGTCAGGCTCCCCATCAGGGTATTGGTCTGGTTGATCGCCGTCGTCAGGCTTTTGTCTACCTTACCGGCGATCTTGATGCTTAACTCTAATGTTTTGTTCTGTGCCATTCCTCCGCCACCTCGTTATTCAGCGCGATAAACTCCTCGACGGGCAGTTTCAGGTAGAAGTCCACGCCCGTTCTCGTGACCGCTGACAGGCGGATGGCCGCTTGGCGTAAGGCTTTCGCCCCGCCCTTTACTCGAAAAAACCGCTGTCGTTCACCGCGTTTTTCAGTTTCAGCACCTCGCGCAGCGGCAGTCCCGTGAAGAACTCCTCCGGCAGTCCCGTCGCCATGCTCGCAAGGATGCAGGCGAACAGGTAGTTGAAGGAGGTCTCCGTCACCATAAAGCCAGCGCGTGCCAGCCGGTTCTCTGCCTCGCTCTCGTTCATGCTGTTCAGGTCCGCGATGCCGTTCAGGTCCACCTCCGTGTAGGTCTGGCCCTTGAAGTGATACGGCTCCTCAAGCTGCATCACGTGGTTCTCCGTCGCGGCATCCACGTTCATGTAGTTGCGCACGACACCGGCCACCTTGCGGCTGGCCCCGCGCGGCATCAGCTTGAAAAACTCGATGGGCAGCTCCGCCGCCTTCGCAGCGATGGCCCTTGCAAACGCGGTCGTGGTCTCGCACAGCATAGCGGCGGCCACCTCCCGCTCGTTGAAAAGCTGGCGCTGGGCGTCGATGGCGTCCTTCACCGTCAGCTTATCCAGTCCGCTCAGGTCGATGGAAGTGTATTCCGTGCCCTCGAACTTGTAGGGCTTGCCCAGGTCGATCACGCGCTCGCTCTGCGTGGTCTGCGCGGTTTCCTCGTTGGCCTCCGCCATCATGTTCTTTTCTTCGCTCATAGTGCTGCTCCTTTCGATTTTTGAATATGGCGCAGGCCCTACCCTCCGCCGGTGCAGAGAGTAGAGCCTGCTCGTTTCGCTTTTGACTTTCCGGCCTTATCAGGTCAGCTCGGAGATGCCTGCAAGCATATCCACACCGTTGACCTTGTAGACGCCGTTCAGCTTGTCCACTTCCAGCAGCGGGGAACCGTCGTTCTCCACCAGCAGATAGGTCAGCTCAAGCGTCACCTTGGCCTCCATGCCTTCGCCCTTCTCCACCTTGCCGGGGTTGAAGGTCTTCACGCGACCCATCTCCACCACGCGCAGGCCCTTGAAGGCGTAGCCGCCGGTCTTATCGTAGACCTGCTGGGCGGCGCGCAGCGTCAGGTTCACCACGGACAGGGGAGAAAGCATATCCATGGCGCTGCTGTACAGCACATTGAAGTCGATCTCCTGCTCCATGCTCTCGAACTGGCCGATGGTGGGGCTGTCGATCTCGCCGTTGATGCCAGCGCCGGACACAGTGCTGGTCTTCATCTTCACCTCCGGCAGCGTAACAGACGCAGCTACGCCGATCATCTTGTTACCGTCCAGATAGGTGTTGAAGTCGTTGATCTTCTCAGGGATGTAGTTGTTGCTGATGCTCATGTTTTCGTACCTCCCTTATCAGCTCAGTGCGCTTACCAGCGCGTCGGGGTCGAACTCGATGATGTCCTCGATGTCCTCCGCCGGGGTGTACGGGGTCATGTACTGGTGGAAGGTGATCTTGCCGTTCATCAGATTGGTGACGGGGTTCTCGTCCTCGTTGTACACGATCTCGTCCCTTGCGGCGACGCCCATGGCGACATACCCGTTGCCGCGCACGTTCTCGCTGTCTACGATGGCTTCGATCAGGCGCTTGTTCAGAGGGCTGTCCACCTTCTGGAAATACGTCAGAATGAAGCTGTTGGCGCGCCAGCTCATGTAGCGGCGGCAGGAGAAAAAGCTGTCCTTCGGGTCCGTGTTGCCGGGGTAGGCGCAGGTGCGGTTGCCCCACAGGCGGAAGCCGTTCATGTTCAGCCAGGTCGCCACGCCGTAGCTGTTGACTACGTTGGCCTGGTCCTGGTCCAGCAGGACCTCGGTGCCGTCGGCAAGGCACATAGCGCTGATGGCGATGGTCTTATTGCTGGGGTTGCTGGGGATGTCGTCGCTGGCCGCGTCGGTGTAGGCGGTCAGGGCAGAGGCCAGGGCGGAGCCGCTGTACATCACGTCGCCCACCTTGCCGTAGCCCCACACGCCGTAAGCGTTCGGGTCGGTCAAAGCCTGGCGCTCCTTCTGCTCCTTCACGTCCGCGTACTTGCGCGCGCCGTCCGCGCCGCTGTCCACGTCCGCGATGCACACGCACTTGAATACGCCGTTGATCTCCTTCGTCTTCGCCTGCAGGGCCGCGCTCACGGTGGCGTTGGTACTGAAACGGGGAGCCGTCAGGATGCCGGGGGTCATGCCCAGCTTGGGGTAGACCTGGCGCACGACTTCCAGGCCGGTCTCCGCGCCGGTGGCCGCGTCCACGCCGCCCACGATGTCGGCAGCGGTCACTTTGCTGGCGTCCACCTTCTTGCCGGAAACGGTCAGGTTGGTCGCGCCGTTGGCCTTTCCGCCCTCGATCAGGACGATGCTCACGGTGCCGTCGGCGTTATAAACGGCGGTGTAATCCTCCTCGGCGGTCAGCGTCTCCTCGCCGTTTTTCACCACCAGAGTGCTCAGGAGCACGCCCGTCTCCTCCACAGCGGCCATGCCGCTGTTGATCTGCACGGTCTTCTCCTCCATCTCGGCGGAGTGCTTGGCCGGGTCCAGCACATTGATCAGCACCAGGGGGGCCACGTTCACCACCGCGAACGAAGCGGAGATCGCTTCGCAGAGGGTGAAACTCGCAAAGTCGTCGCTGTACCCAACGGCAGCGATGGCTTCCGCCTTGCTGTATACCAGCAGAGGCTTATTGATGGCCGCAGCCGGGTCCGCCAGCAGGTGCACCGGGGCAGTCCCGATCACGACCTGCAAACCGGCTGTTCCGTTCAGCGGAGCGATCATGCTGGTTTCCTGCTCGCTGACGTAAATGCCATGTCGATACATACGTTCTTTCCTCCTTCTTACAATTCGGATTTGATTTTCTGGAACAGGATAGCCTCCGCCGTCCCGCTCCGGCCCAGGTTGCTTCTCACCTGAGCGAAACGGCCCACGCTCACCAGCAGCCCCTTGGCCGCCGGGTGGGCCTGAATGAAGTCTGCCAGCGCGGCAGGAATGGTGCCCGCGTACACGGTGTACTGTCTGGCAACGCCGCGCACGCTGGGGCCGCAGTAGACGACGGGGCCGGTCTTTGCTTCCCGCTCCATAGGAACGGCAGTCTTGACCTCCGCCGCCGCAGCGGCTTCGCTCATAGGCGCGGCCATATCCGCCGCGCGGGGTTCTGTTTTCTTGCTCATAGCAGTCCCTCCAATTCGGTGTCTTGGGTCATGGCCGGAGCTGTACAGTTCATGGTCACAGCTCCGTAGTAATACGGGGCTGTGTCGTCCTGTTGCAAGGCCCAGGCGATAGGCTTTAGGATGGTGAAGGCTCCGCCGAAGTACGGCGCGGTGCACGCTCTCTGCACGATGTCTTCCTTGATGTTGGCAACATCCTGAAAGCCCGCCCGCTCGATACCGGTGTCATAGGCGCAGATGATCAGGCTGAACTCCACCGTCTGCGGGCTTTTATCGTCCGCGATCTCTCCGCCGGTCATGCGTACCACGATGTAGGGCGCGTGCGCCACGTCGGTGTCGGCGTCCACGTCGTTCTCCTTCGGGATGGGAAGGTCCTGCTTGAAGATTTCAAGCGGCTTCCGCCCCTCTTGGCCGTTGTACTTCTTTCCGGCGAACAGCTCGCGCAGCATCTCGATCAATGCATCCTGGCAGAGCTGCGGCGTTTGGCCGATGCCCACTTTCATCGTTTCTTTCATATCCTCACGCCTTTCTCTTTGCCCGTGCTAAGACCTGCTCGGCCCGCTCGGTCAGCTTTGCCGCCAGGAACAGCTCCACCTCCGGCTCCACTTCCGGCCAGATGGTCGAGTGCATCGCCGCCGCACTGGGGCTGCCCATGGTCTGCATCTTGTCGCTGGTGCTCGGTGCGCCGCTGCGCACGGTGTAGTGGAAGCGCCCCGTGCCCACGATGCGCTGCACCATGCCCACGTGCCCGCTCTTGAACTCCACCAGGAAGCCCTTGCTTAACCGGCCCTTGCCGGTCAGCGGCTTCATTGGGGAGGTTTTCAGCACGCGGGCCGTGAAATACTCCGGGGCCTGCGCCACGTCATGCCCCATGAAGGGGCGGTTCGGCCTGGTCTGGAAATAGCCCAGGTCGTTGCGGTAGCTTGCGATGCGCAGCTCCGCGCTCAGGCTGCTGTTGCTGGCCTTCTTGCGCTGCACCAAGTCGCTCAGGTGCCGCTTGCCCGCGCTGTTCACCGCGTACCGGGCCTTCGCCTCCGCGATCATCAGCTTGCGGGCCTGCCGGGCCGTGGCGTTGATGGCGACCTTCGCCACCGCCGGGGTCTTCTTCCGCAGGTCGCCCAGCACCGCGCTCACATCGTCCAGGCCATCGACCTCGATGGTCATGGTCCCCGCGTTATATCGCACGTTGCTCATTGTCTCGTCCTCTGTAACGTCATGCGGAAGACCCCGCACTCCTCCTCGCACTTCATAATGTCGAAGGTGCGCTTATGGTCCGTCCCGGCATCCATCACCAGCGGCTTTCCCACCTTCGGCTTCGGCCCGTAGTCCTCCGTGCGGATGTACAGGATGGTGTGCGCCTTGTACAGTCCGGTATCGAAGTTCTGCTTCGCTCCCGCCTCCCAGTGTGAATTGTGCTCCCGTGTTCCGCCTTCCACGATCACCACAAGAACGTCCTTGCCGTCGATGATGTGCCGGTCGGCGTGCTCGTTGCCGTTGAAGAACACGGTGTCGATGTCCGCCGCCGCGCAGTCCTTGAACGTAGGCGGAGGGGGCAGCCCCTCCGCCTCATTCCCATAGTCCTGTTTCAGCTCGAACAGTGCCATCTCAGCACACTTCGGCCACCAGCCAGCTATCCACCTTGTCGGGGATAGGCAGCGGATGGGCCTGCAGCTCCACCATGCGGCGGTCGGGGTGATGCTCCACATAGCTGCGCAACAGGCGGCTGGTCTCCGCCGTCACCCACTGCTGCGTGCTGTCCTCGATGTAGGTGCACGCGCCGTAGGCCAGCATGAAGTTCGACTGGCCGGAAATCAGAATGACCACGTTCTCCGGGACCAGAGGCTTCACAGCCGGGGTCTCAGGGTCGGTCCAGTCGTCCAGATACACCTCGCCGTAGGTATACAGGTCGATGTTCGGGCCGGTCAGATGGCCGTAATACTTCACGCCGTTAGGCAGGTCGCGGGGGTCGTAGCCGCCGATGTTGATGCGGCGGTTGTCAAGGAGCTTCTGCACCTTCTCGTCGTTGATGAAGGCGCGCAGAGCAGCCTTGCCCATGATCACGCGGTCCACGTTGGTGAAGCCGCCGGTCAGCACCTTCTCGGTCCAGTCTTCCAGGTCCTCGATGGGCTTGGCAGCAGTCTTGCCCCACTGCTTCGTTCCGTCCAGCTTGATCTTGTTGGTGAAGCCGAAGTCGATCACCTCGTTCACGCCGGGGCCGACGATGGGGATTTGGCCGGTGACGATGGCCTGCACGCACATCCACTCCTCGCGGCGCGTGGTCGCGTCGTTCAGCGTGGCGTACTCCTCCATGAGCTTCTGCGCGGCCCTCTGCGCAGGGGTCATGCCGCTGTACAGATCTTCGCCCGGCAGGCGGGTCATGAGCTGGTCAGCGGTGGTCACGTCGTAGGGGTTGATCAGCGGGGGCTTGTAGCTCTCGGTCTGGTAGCCGTTGGCTTTCAGCACCTTTCCGCCCACGCGGGGATGGACAAAGGCCGCCATGCGGCGGTCGCCTTTCACAAGGTCGATGTCCACGCGCTCGGTAGCGAACGTCTTGACGTTGGTGAAAAAGGTGTCGCGGAAATAGGTGTGTACGGCAGGGGTCTGTCTCACCACCTCCGCCAGATAGCGGGGGGAGTAAATGTTCACTTCGTTAGCCATATTCTTTCTTCCTCCTTACTTCAAGTAGATGCCGAGGTTGCGCAGAGGAACCTCCACGTCCGCAGCGGTGGCGTTGGCGGGCAGCACCAGCGCGTCGGCGAAGAACTCGCCGGAGAGGTACACGATGCCGTCCTCGCCCGACGCGACATCCTCCGCCAGAATGCCGTACAGGCCCGTGGTGGTCACGGTGTAGGGGGTACTGCTGCCGCTCACGCTGATGGCGGCCAGCTTGCCGTCGCTGTTGAGAACCACGGGAGCGCCGCGCTTCAAGGCAGCGGATGCCTCCTTGACTGCCGTAACGATCTCCGCATTCCCTGCGATCAGGTAATCCGGCTGCGTGGAAAAGGTCTTTTTCGCCAAATCCATGCTCATAGTCTTATCCTCCCTTACTGCTTCTTGCCAAGGCCCTTGATTGCGTCCATGAACTCGTCGGGCTTCTCACCGCCGGTGGGGGCGGGGGCGCTGCCCACGCTGTTCACGCCGCTGGCGTTTGCGCCCTGCTGCATGGTGTTCAGCCAAGCCGCGCCCTGCTCCTTGGCGTTCTTCATGGCGGCCTTGGCGTAGTCGCTGGCGCTCATGGGCTTATCGTACTTAGCCTCGTTGGTGATCTGCTCACTGCCGGGCAGGGCCATTTCCTCAATGTCGCGGATGCGCTGCCGCTCCGCATTGGTAGCCCGCAGCGCCGCCGCCTGTTCGATCTGGTCAACCAGCGCGGGGTAAGCACCGCGCAGCTCGTCCACGGTCTTGATCTCGTTTGCCATGTTCGTGTCCTCCTTATGGCTGTTGTTT
>OMAE01000288.1_pt1 | contig 18143 bp, 15 predicted proteins | sample 1673701 | NCBI WGS metagenome assembly OMAE01 (sample SAMEA103958123, study PRJEB25191) | human gut metagenome | reverse complement strand
GAAACGGCGCATCATTTGGTGAACTCCCGTTCCGAAGAAGCAAAGGACTACGATTTTTCCACGGAAGACGGCAGGATGATTGGCACAGTTGACTTCCGCAATCCGTATTTTGCCTGCCCGAACTGCCATGCGGAGTTTTCTGTGGAAGAATTGTGGAAAATGGAGAAGGGAAAAAGGGCAAGCAGATAACGCAGGTGAATTGAAAGAATCGTATGAAGCACAAAACAGCCGGGGACTGCTTTTCCAGCAATCCCCGGCTTTCGTAATCCCAATGAACCCTTACTTGACTTCCAGCAGATTCTTGCATTCCGCGAACGCGCGGCGGCCAATGATTTCAATCGTCGCGGGCAGGGTTACGCTCTTGAGCTTCGTGTTGCCTTCGAACGCCTGCGCGCCGATTTCCACCACCGGCAGACCCGCCACCGTGTTCGGAACGGTCAGCGTCGATGCCGTGCCGTTGTACTTGACGACCACAATGCCCGTCGAGTCGTCACGAACCGCGAACACGAAGTCGCCTGTCACGGTGAATGCCTTGTTGACAGATTCCAACTCCGTATTGCCGGACAGCGCCTTAATCGTGATGGTGTAGTCGCCCGGCTGCAGCAGCTTCAGACCCGGCACCGTGTAGTTCAGCGCCGCCGTTTCGCCCAGCAGCGCAGCCGTGCCATCCGACGTGGTCAGCAGCAGCTGATACTTCGTTGCGCCGCCAGCAGCCGTCCACGTCACCGTCAGGTCCTCGCCCTGCTTCGCGGCAGGAATGGTCACAGTCAGCGGATCGTCGGTCACATACAGCGTCAGGGACTGCGCCGGGGAAAGTTCGCCAGCGGTCGTTCCGTAGTAGGGCTTGAACTGAATCGTGCGGACACCGTTGCCGCTGCCCAGCGAAGCGAAGGCGCGCTCGATAACCGTCACATCGCCAGTCGTTGGGTAGCTGGTATTTGCCTTGCCGTCCACATACAGGACGACCTTCGTCGCGTTCTTGGTGTTGACCGTGAACGTCACCGGCACATTCAGCTTCACGCGGCTGGGATTCATGGTGAAGTTGACGACTTCCGGCTTGTTGACCACGGTCGTCGTCAGTGTAATCGTGTACGCCTTAAACTTTTCGCCCGCGGTCGTGCCGTTGTAAGGCTGGAACTGAATCGTACGGACGCCGCCATTATTTCCCAGCGACGAGAACGACATCGTGAACTCGTACTTCGACATGCTGGTCGTTACGTCCTCAAAGCGGCGGTTCACCTGCCCGTCGACATACATCAGCAGCTTCGTCGCGTTGTCCAGATAAACAGTGAATTTAATCTGCTCGCCCAGCACCGCGGTCGTCTTGTCAATCTTGACATTCGCAATCACGGGGGCAGCAGACGAACCGCTCATCAGGGAAATGGTGGTTGCGGTGGTCTTGTCGCCGCCGACTGCGCCGTTGTAAGCTTGGAACGCAATGGTACGCTTGCCCCCGTTGTTCCCCAGCGAAGAGAACGCCATGGTGAAGGTGTATTCCGTCATATCAGGGGTGATGTTCTCGAAGCGGCGGTTGACACTGCCGTCGATGTACATCAGCACCTTCGTGGCGTTCTTGATGCGCAGGGTGAAGGTGATATTCTCGCCCAGCGTCGCGTTCGGATTGCTGATTTTCAGCAGCTCAACCCGCGGCTTGTTCGCCACGCTGATGGTAATCGTCTTGGTGTCGGACATAGCGCCGGGCGTGTTGCCATTGTAGGGCTGGAACGCCACCGTGCGCACGCCGCCGTTTGAACCGAGCGTCGAGAAGGACATCTGGAACGTCGTTGCGCCGTCCTTCACGTCGTAGATGTAGCGGTTCAGCTTGCCATCAATGTAGACACGCATCTTCGTTGCGTTCTTGGTGTTGATGGTGAAGGTGATGGTTTCGTTCAAATCAACCGTGGATTTGTCCAAACTCCAGCTGGTCACGGTCGGCTTGTTCGGGCTTTCGTTTGCGACAGTCACAACACGTTCGGAGGTCTTTTCACCCGCCGTCGTGCCGTTATAGGCTTGGAACGCAATGGCGCGCTTGCCCCCATTGCTTCCCAGCGACGAGAAGGACATGGTGAAGGTGTATTCCGTCATGTCGGGGGTGATATTCTCGAAGCGGCGGTTGACGCTGCCGTCGATGTACATCAGCACCTTCGTGGCGTTCTTGACGCTCAGGGTGAAGGTGATGTTCTCGCCCAGACCCACGGTCGTCTTGTCGATATTCTTTACCGTTACCTGCGGCTTGACAGACGGCTTTGTCAGCGTAATCGTTTGTTCAGCGGACTTTTCGCCGGGAGTATTGCCGTTGTAGGCTTGGAACGCGATGGTGCGCTTGCCCCCCTTGCTCCCCATCGAGGAGAAGGACATGGTAAGCGTCGATGTGTCAGTGGGCACGTCGTAGATGTAGCGGTTGACGCTGCCGTCAATGTACATCAAAATCTTGGTGGCATTCTTCGTGTGGATGGTGAAGGTGATATTCTCGCCCAGCTCCGCCGTCGCCTTGTCCATTTCGAACGTCGGTTTGCCCGGAATAATCACATCCGCGCGGTCGATGTTTTCGAGGTCATCCGGCACGTCCGTAGGTACGGGGGTCGACGCGGGTTCCTCGGTCGGCACGACAACAGGCTCTTCAGTCGGCACGACAGCGGGCTCTTCAGTCGGCACGACAGCGGGCTCTTCGGTCGGCTCAACAACGGGTTCCTCCGTCGGCACGACAGCGGGCTCTTCGGTCGGCACGACAACAGGTTCTTCGGTCGGCACGACAACGGGTTCCTCGGTCGGCACGACAACAGGTTCTTCGGTCGGCACGACAACGGGCTCTTCGGTCGGCACGACAACGGGCTCTTCCGTCGGCTCAACTACAGGTTCTTCCGTCGGCACGGGCGTGGGTGCAGGGGTCGGCACGGGTTCTTCCGTCGCAGCCGCAAGCACCAGCAGGGCACAGGGCATTTCCACGCCGCTCGCGAAAACACCGGTGTGACGTTGATTCTCAATGCCCTCTTCCGGCACAGGATGCACTGCATCCGCCGCCAGATAGCCATATGCAACGCCAGCCGTCTGGTCATACACGCAGACGGAAATCCGTTCATTCAGCTGACCCTTCTGCGGACGATGCGTCACATACACTACGCCAGTTACCCGGCCAACCAGCTCATCGCCCGTCGGATTCAGGTACAGCTGTGCGCTGCTGAACGTCGCGGCAAAGCCGGAGTCAAAGAACTCGTTATCCAGCACGGAGCGGCTGTAATCTACGGCTGCTTCGTCCACGATTTCGGGCGTTTCCGTTGCTTCGGGAGCATCCGTCGCTTCGGGGATTTCCGTTGTTTCAGGAACATCCGTTGCTTCGGGAACAGCCGTCGCTTCGGGCGCTTCCGTTGCTTCGGGAACATCCGTCGCTTCTGGGATTTCCGTTGCTTCGGGAACATCCGTTGTTTCAGGAACATCCGTCACTTCGGGGATTTCCGTTACCTCAGGAACATCCGTTGCTTCCGGTGCTTCCGTCGGCACGACCTCAATCGTTTCCGCCGGCGGAGTTTCCGGCTCTTCTGCAGCCGCCGTCAGCACTGTTCCCATACTGCCCGTCACCATGAATACAGCCAGCAGGAAAGACAATGCCTTTCGCATCCACTTTTTGTCCTTCATCGTCCTCACTCCTTGTTCCGTGCAATCTTCCGGCACGACGTATGGTTGTGCCAATGGCAAGCGATTGCTGCTTTCCATCTTTCTTTTCGCGGCGAGCCGCAGTGCTCCCGGTGGATATAGCAATCTCTTTCCCAATTCCAGCTATATTGTAACAAATTACAAGTCGGCTGTCAATACTTACCGCGCAGAAAGCCGCATTTTATACGAAAATCAAGGCACTTTCTCTGCATCTGTCTCGCGGAACTGATTTTTCCATTGCCGAATTGCCGTGGTCGGCAAATCAATTTGCGTCTCCCATGCGGAACAGATGCGCTCCTCCAGCACATCCAAATTCCCGCCGCGGGGCAGGACGGGCAGATTCGTGTCCTTCGCGATTTCACTTGCGCGGTTGTCTACCGCCAGAATCAGGCTTCGGCAGCCCATGTTCATTGCGTGGATGCCGCCGTGCAGCCGCGTGCCAACGTAGTCAATCCCGCCTGATGCCAAAAGCGCTGTGTAATCTCGCAGATTCGGCTGAATCAGGTGCAAATTCTGCGTCACGCGCGCATCCATTTGGCGCAGGCAGGCGTAGTCCTCAACTGCTTGCAGCCACACATACACCTCGCGGTAGTGCTTTTGCAGCATGGTCAGCATCTGCGCATCCTGCTCCGGGCTGCTGCGGTAGTCCGTCAGCGTTGTCACGACGCGCTCCGCCTTGTGCGTCGGAATCTGCGCGCATTTGTCGGCTGTCAGCCCCCACATTGTCGGGCACGCCGTATTCAGCACGTTTGTGATGCCCAGCTTCAGCAGGCGCTGGCGCGTGTATTCGTCGCGCACCGCGTGCAGGTACTGCCCATCCAGCAGCGTTTTTAGAATCCGCTTCGTGTATCCTGTCGGCTCGTCCTGGTATTGATACCACCCCGCGCCCAGCAAAATGACATGCGTGCGCTGAAATTTCTCACGAATCAGGCGGAAATTCAGCAGCTCCCGCTTGTGCAAATCGCCGCAGCGCATCATCACCGCGTCCCGCAGGCGGATATTCCACATCCTTTGGCGGCGCATGTCCGAGGAAAGCAGATTCGTCCCGCAGACAAATGCGAAATCCGCACTGCCGACGTGCTTCATCGATACCTTCGACAGCCTGTCCCGAACCGGCACGGCGACGGACAGCTGCACAGGAAAGCAGTCGTGCAGCACATGCTCACAGGCGTTGCGGATGATGAAATCTCCCTGATTCGCTGTTGAGATAGTAGGGTCGAAACGCACAATTTTGCGGCAGTGCTGCATTTCCTGATCGATCATGCCTTCTTCCTCCATTTGCGCAAGAAACTCCGCCCTTTTTCAAGCATCCAGCGATATTCTGCCGTCCGCCCCAGCGCCAGCGTGTACAGGAGCGCCGTCACCGCCGCGCAGGTGATGCCCTTGATGATCATCCATATCAGCGTATGCCCCATCCGCGCGCACAGCAGCAGCGACAGCGCCATCACCGCGCCGTTGAGCAGCAGCAAGCCTCCCTGCGCCTTGAAATACGCGGCAGCGCTGCGCCCGAAGGTGCGATGGAACAGCACTTTCGGCTCATACCAGAAGATGGTGCAGAGCCGTGCCAGCCCGGTTGCGCCGATGATGCCCGCTACGCCGAAGAAGTGCCCCAGCAGGATGGACAGCAGGATGTTGACCAGCGCCGTCATAAACATAACATACTTCATTTGCCGAAAAAGCCCCAGCGTTTCGCGGTACATCCACACGGGCGCGACGATGGTGCTCAGGTAGAACGTGAACAGCACCGCCGCCACTGTCCCTGTGTCCATCAGGTATTCTTCGCCCACCCAGATGGGGATGAAGTCCTGTACAATCGCGCCGTATGCGGCGACGCAGAAGCCCGTAATCGCCCCGAAGAGGACAATCAGGTTGCGGAACATGGCGTACGACTTTTCCGAATTCTTCTCGGCATTCAGATTTCCCAAGCTGGCGGAAATGCCGGTAATTACGATGGAAACGAACGTCGTCACATACGTCGTCAGCGACGCGTAGTTGGAGTAGTAGCCGACGAACACCGTGCCCAGCATGACGGAAATCAGAATGTTGTCCGTGTTGTTGATGAGTATTGTCGCCAGCTTGTAGAGAAACATAGAGCGGATGTTGTCGTTCAGCTCCTGCTTACGGTGCATCGGCGCACGTTTCTGCTTTTCCCGCAGGAAGGAGTACATCTTGTCCGCTAAATGGCTCAGCACCGCGTTCTGCAGGAGGGTGCAGGCAATCTGAATCAGCAGATAGCCAAGATAGCTGCCCCAAATCAGCAGGCACGCGATCTGCGCCGCATACTGCACCACCAGCGCCGCGGCGGAAACCATGTTTTGCAAATATGCCTTCTGGTCGGCCTGAATCAGCGTCGTTTTGTAGATGACCAGATAGGATGCCACGGAGTTCGCCAAGTACAGCACATAGTAGACGATTAGCTGTGCCATCGGCAGCTCACTGCTGATGATGAGCGGCAGGAAGGGGATTACCGCCGCGCCCAGCAGCGCTACCGCCAGCGCAATCAGGCGGTAAATGCGACGATAATAGCCCAGCAGGTGCTGGATTTCGCCCGTGTCGCCCCGGTGCAGCGGGGCGTACAGGCTGTACACCAGCACGTTGCCCACGCCCAGCTCCGCCAGTGACAGCATGGCCAGAATGTTGCTGTACAGCCCGTTGACACCCGTATAATCCGCGCCCAGCCGGCGCACAAACACCGTTCGCACGGCAAAAGCCAGCAGCAGCGTGAGCACCTGCCGCACTGCGCCCACGCCGATGTTGCGCGCTGTGTTTTCGCTCCTTGATGCTGTGTTCATGATTCCTCTCCGCCCGTTTTGCCTGTCTGCTCCTGCGCCGCGTCCTCCGGCTGCGTGTTAAACGTCAGGCGCAGTTTTTCCGGCGGCACAGTGCAGCGCCTCCTGCGCTTCTTCTGGCTGCGCGCATTTGCCGGCAGATCAGGCGCTTCCTCCGCGTCCGGCTGCCACTTGCCCAGCAGCCCCAAAAACAGTATGTTCAGGAAAACGCCCTCCGTGTTGATGCACAGGAAATACAGCAGGAAAACGCCCAGCACATACAGCAGCCGCGCCTTGGCAAATTTGGTGCGGATACCGCGGTACGTCAGCCACAGCCAAACTGCCGGGAGAATCAACCCTGTATCCATGACGAAGGCGGCAAAGCCATTGGAAATGTTCTGCACCCTGTGTTCCAGCAGGATTTCCGCCTTTCGCTCCGAGAAAACGCCCTGCCCCGCAATGGGGGATTCCAGCCCGATTTCAAAGCCGCTGAAGGTGTCGTTCCACCGCGTGTAGAACGAACCGCCGGAATTTCGTCCGACAATCTTGCGTTCCACCACGCCCGTGACGGACTCGATGACAAACAGCAAAATCAGCCCAATGAACGCCGCCATCTTGATGCTGCGCGCCATTTTCCCGCCCTTTTTGCGGAATGCCACCGTCAGTAGCACAACGCCCAGACAAATAAAGCCTGTTGTGGACAGCGTGCTGAGGATGGTGACGATCAGCAGCGCAATTGCCCAGCAGTATTTCTTTTTGCTCATGCCCATGCGCGTTTCGTCGCTCATCAGGAACAGCAGCGCGAAGTTCAGGAAAATCTGGTGGCTGCCCGGCTCGTTGAACATACCCGCGTTGCGGTGGAAAACCGGGATGTTCAGCCAGCCTAAGGTGAAATAAGGCGTTAGATAAAATCCGTTGACGCTGGAAACTTCGTAGTGCAGCAGCGGCAGCGGCAGCGACAGCAAATCGCCGATGACGAAGGAAATCAGGCTGATGGCCGCCTCTGCCAGCATGACTTTGGTATACAGCCGCATATACGTCCGATACCCGATGCAGCTTTGCAGAACCAGCACATAGCCGATGTTGCAAAGCCAAATGACAATATCGTTGATGTGGATGCCGTTCTGCGGGTTGACGAAGCTCGTCAGCAGCAGCGCCGCCGTCAGCAGCAGCGTCAGGCGTATGTTCTGGGCGCTGATTTTCGGATGATGCGCCCGCGTCAGCAGCAGAATCGACGCAATCAGCATGGCTGCCATCAGCGGCATCCGCAACACCTGAAAATACAGCGAACCCATGCCCAGCACGCCAATCAGCACACAGAGTGCATCCACATGGTTCTTTGTGATTCGGATTTTCATCGTGCAATCTCCGTATAAATCTGATGCAGTATCTCCAGATTCTTCTGCGCATCATGCGTTTTTCCAGCGTGTTCTCGCCCGGCGCGCGCCATCTGCGCCGCTTTTTCCGGATGCGCGAACATCTCGCAGATATCATATGCCAGCAAACGCGGGTCGTCTGCCGGATAAATCAGCCCTTCCACGCTGTGCGTCATCAGACAGCGCACGCCGCCGACATCCGACGCAATGCACGGTACGCCAAGCAGCATCGCCTCGCCCAGCGAATTGGGGGAGTTTTCAATGCTCGACGGCAGCACAAACACCTGACTTTTTAGATACCGCTCCTTCATTTGCTGTGCATTCAGGCTTCCGGTAAAAACAACATGGTCGTAGAGGTCATTTTCGCGCAGCAGACGGTGGATGTACCGTTCATAGGCATTGCGCGCAGGCGGCGGAATGCGTCCATAGTCCTTGCGCCCTACATAGAGCTTGACATCGGGATGGCGCTTGCGGACAATCGCCAGCGCCTGCAATAGCAGATGCAGCCCCTTGAGTGGCACATGCGCCTGACTGCAGAAGAGACTGTGCGGCTCGCAGCTGTCCAGCGACCATTCGCCGGTGTAGAACTCGTCCCGCAGCGTTTCGTTGTTGAAATGATAGGCCGCCTGCGGGGCAAGCTCCGCCATGCAGGCAGCATCCCAGTCGGTGCGCCCGATAACGTGTTGCACCATGCGCAGGGCTTCCTGTTCATACTGCCCGACGCGGCGGTAGATTGCTTCCTGCCGGACGATATTGCCCTTCACCAAGTCCTTCAGCGTGTGCCCGTGGCAGACGTGTTCCGGCAGATAAGCGCGATAATGCTCCGCGTATATGGACAGAAGCCCCTGAATGGAAATTACAATCCGCTCGCGCATCCCCAGGTGTTCCGCCGCGTCAACCATGGCCAGCGTGTGCTGATTTTCCGTGCCCCAGAGGTGAATGACATCCGGCTGCTCTTTGCGCAGAATTTCCTCCAGCTGCCGGGTGTAGGCTTCGCCGCACCGCTGCGTAGGGCGTGTGGGGTTGACAAGCCCGTAATAGCGGTAGCCGTCCACTTCGCCCGTCAGCGCTTTCGGCGCGTCAAACACATACGTCAGCGCCGCATCCGGCAGCTGCGTCAGCCGCCGCGACAGCCCGACCAGCCAGCCCACGATATACACCGGGGGAAGCGATTCTTTTTCCGCAATGGCAGGGAGGATAATATTCCCCATCCACATGACCTTCACGCTTCAGCCCCTCCTTTCACTCTGCGCTGTGCGGCATGGTTATTCCACCGCGCCCCGCGTCAGAAAATCCCGCAGCTTTTCCCGCTCCTGCGCCTGCGATTGGCAGTAGCGCGCAATGTTGCGCACATAGCGGTCATGCACGGCTTCATCCAGCAGCCTTTCCGGCGCAAAATCCGCCATGCTGGATACCGTTTTGCCCAATTCGTTTGCTTCCACCATTTGCAGCGTCCTGCAGCGGCTGCCCACAATCGGCACGCCCCGGAAGAGAATATCGAATACAACGCCGCTGCTGTGCAGGGAGTAATTCTCCGAATAGTTTAGGATGCAGTAACGGCATTGGCGAATCGCCTCGTCATACGCCGCTTCGGACAGGTATTCCAGCCGCAGCTCGATGTTCTTTGCGCCCGCGCAGACTGCCCGCAGCTCCGCCTCCAGCGGCGCTTCCTGCACCCGACCCGCAATCAGCACCCGATACGGCGTGTCCCGCAGCTGTTTTGCCGCCTCAACGACGCCTTTGTCCGACGTAATCAGCCCGACCATGCCGAAATCATAGCGCTTCTGCGCATAGGGCACAGGCGGCTGCATCGTTCCTGTGCTGATGTAATCGGATACGACGCACATCGGCCGCCCGTACGCCGCGCCAATGGCTGCATTGGGGCAGATAACGCCGCTGATTTTCCGCCTGCACAGCGCATATAAGCCACGTTTCAAGGCTGAATTTACGCCATCGGTGCTGTACTGGATGGCGTAGACCCGCGTTTCTTTCTTCTTGAACAGTGCAAGCCCCAGATACGCTGTTGCGACGGCGCTGCACTGGAGGACAATCACGTCATCCTGCGCTTCCCGCAGCAGCGCGCGCACGTTCTGGAACACGGCGCGTTTGTTGCGCGCTGCCGAACTGCCCACGATGTAATCATGCGGCAGACGAATCAGCTTGTCCCCGAAGCGGTCGCCGTACACCGGCCCGCCCGCAATGCGCACATCCATCTCCGCGTCGAACAGGTCAAGATAATTCTGCGCGACGGTGAAATAATGCCCAGCGGCAATGCCGTCCGTGCTGGTGCTCCGTACATCTGCCACAATCAGCCGCATGATGGTTCGTTCCTTTCGCCGCTTTTCTGCATCGCCTTGCTGTAAATCGCCATCAGCTGACGATAATTTGCTTCCGCCGTGAAATTCTCCTGATACGTTTTCAGCGCGCCCTCGCTGACAGATTCCGCGTGCTGCAGCCGATTGAGCGTCTGTGCCAGCTGTTCCGCCGAGTCTGCCGGAAACTTGAAGCCCGTCACGCCGTCCGAAATCAGGGAACCCGCGTTGCCTAAATCCGAGCAAATCACCGGCGTGGCGGCGCTGAAGGCTTCCACAATTGTCATCGGGAAGCCCTCATACCACTGTGTCGGCAGAATCAGCGCCTTGGACTGCCCCATCAGCGCCCGTGCCGCCGAATTTGGCACAAAGCCGCGCAGCTCCGCCTGCTTCAGCTTTTCCCGCGTCAGATATTCGCGGCACCATGCTTCCTCCGGCCCTGTACCGCAGATGATTAGCTTCATGCCCCCGCCTGAACGCTCGTAGCGCGCCCACGCTTCCAGCAGCAGCCGAATGCCCTTGAGCGCATCCAGCCGACCGATGTACACCACCTGATTTTCGCGCGCCGCATATGGCACAATCGTCTCCGGCGGTTCCACAAAGTTCGGCTTTACGGACACGTTTTCCGGCGGAATCTGCTTAAGCGCCAGCAGCTTCTGCCGGTTGAAGTCCGTCAGGGTGATGTAATGCAGGCGGCTGTACGTTTTGAGGGCGCGGTGCAAACGTGTGCTGAGCACGCAGAGCACCGTCTGCAGGCGGCTGCCGCGGTAGCAGCGGTGCTTCACCGCGCAGTGCAGCCCCTTTTTCGTGCAGTCCTCGCAGATATGGCCGTCGCGGTAGAAAAGCGCGTTCGGGCAGAGCAGACGGAAGTTGTGCACCGTCTGCACCACGGGAACGCCCTCGCGCAATGCCGCGTAATACACTGCCGGGCCAATCAGCGGCAGCGTGTTGTGCACATGCACCAGCGAAATCTGGTTTTCGCGGATGCTCCGTCGAACCTCGCGGTATGTACGGATGCTGAAAAACATCCCCAGCGCACTGCGGATTTTCTCCAGCGCTCCCATGCGCGAAATTTCCTCGTTCCGCCGCGCATACAGCGCCGCAGCGTGACCGTGCGTTTCCAGCAGGTGCTTCTCGTTCGCCACAACGACATCCTCGCCGCCGGGAACCTGATAATAGTCGTGTACCAGCAGTACAGCGGGCTGTTTTGTCGCTTGCTGCATTTACTTTCTCCTGATGGTTGCGTTCCAGATGAATTTCAGATTCGTGCTCCAGTAGCGCTGGAATAGCCGCTTCGGGTCTTGCATCAGGCGATAGAGCCATTCCAGGCTGTGCTTCTGCATCCATAACGGGGCGCGCCTCACGTTGCCCGAAAAGAAATCAAAGCCCGCGCCGACGCCAATCATCAGCCCATGCACACGTCCTTGGTGCGCCGCCATCCAGCGCTCCTGCTTCAGCGCTCCCAGCCCGACCCACACAAAATCCGGCTGCGCCTGATTGATGCGCGCCACGGCAAGCGCATCTTCCTCCGGTGTCAGTTCGCGGAAGGGCGGCGCGTCTGTGCCCGCAATTACCAGCCCCGGATACTCCTGCTGCAGGCGCGCAATCATTTTCTCCTGCACTTCCTGCGTGCTGCCGTAGAAATAATGCCGCCAGCCGTGTGCCGTGGACTGCCGAAAGACCTCCATCATCAGGTCAGGCCCGGTTGTCCGCTGAATCTGCGGATACCCGCGCCGCCGCGCTTCTTGCGCCAGCGGATTGCCATCCGGAATCGCCATCAAACCGCCGTTCTGCACGGCACGGTAGTCCGCATCCTCGTAACTGACGACGGTTGTATGTACATTCGATACGCAGATGTAATCTCCCTGCAATTGATGAATATTCTGCGCCAGATATTTCAGCAGCCAATTCATGTTGATGACAGCAATATTGACCCCTAAAATCGGACAGACCGGAATTTCACGCTTGTCCACTTTGCGGCAGTACTGCGCTGCTCCTTCGTGCGCCGTGGCAAACACCCCTTTCCCCGCTTCCCCAGCAAGAAACCTTGATACTATTTCCAGATTCATCTGCGCCATCTGCTTGCGCCTTTTCCCTTCTGGCGTCCGCTCATTCCACTTAGCGTAGCGCTGCTACGCTGCGTTCCATTCACGTTAGCCAGAATGAAAAATTCGCCGCGCATCTTGGCGCATTCTTATCTGGAAATAGTATGAATCATAAATTACCATTTTCATTATAACGCAAACATCAGTAATTTGCAAGCATTGCCATTTCAGACGATGAAGAAATTTCCTTTTTTTCTGCGGATGAATTGCCGCCCCGTATTCGTTCTTTCATTAGCACACCAATGCGAAAGGAGTATTCTTTATGAAGAACTGCATTTCCCGTTTCTGCCTGCTTGCCTTGCTTCTCCTGATGACCATCGCCCCTGTCCGCGCGGAAATTATCGGGCAGACGACGGAGAACGAGTACATCCACCGCCTGATTGCGGACAACGGGCAGGAACTCTGCTTCGTGTCCGGCGAGAAAGACCCGTGCCTTTCCTATACGGATGTCAACTTCGACGGCATCAACGATGTGGTGATACTGACACAGCGCGGCGCGAGCAATTTTGTCTACCAGTTTTTCATTTCTGATGGCGAACAGTATGTTCTCTGTCCGCTGACGTTCACGAATTATGACCTTGACGCGGAACACAAAATTGTAAGGAGTTCTGTGAACGGCGGCTTGGCGGGCGGCATTCACAGAGAAACGCTGTACCGTTTTGAGGGGACGGAGGCGGTGCTGCTGCGCTGGGCGGTCGGCGAGGAGAAAGAGGAATGGACGTTCGACGCGGATGGTTATACCGTCCGGCACTACAATGATGTGCTGACCCTGCAGGTCTGGGAATATGACCCGGATATGGACGGCATCCTGATTTTTGAGCAGGATGTATCTACTGAAGATGAAAATGCGCTGAGGGAAGCGTTTCAAGCGGAAAATGACGCGCTCTGGTCGGGCATCCGCTAATACTATTTCCTGCATTCACCTGCGCCATCTGCTTGCGCCTTTTCCGCTCTGACGTCCGATCGTTCCATTTGGCGTAGCGCTGCTACGCTGCATTTCACTCCCGTTAGTCAGAACGAAAAATTCGCAGCGCATCTTGGCGCATTTTCATTTGAAAATAGTATAAAAAAAGTTAGTCATATCAAACGAAACCGCTTGACAATCCGCCGCGCTGGTGCTATCATTCAGATACCCTGATGGGGTATATTGCATTCATCGAAAGGATGAGGGCTGATGATAAAAACGACGCTGAAAATTGATGGCATGATGTGCGGCATGTGCGAGAGCCATGTCAATGACGCAATCCGCAAGGCTTTCCCGGCGGTCAAGAAGGTGACTTCCTCCCATGGCAAGGGTGAAACGGTGGTCATTTCCGAAGATCCGCTGGACGAAGCGCAGGTGAAAGCTGCGATTGCCGCGACGGGCTATGATTTCAAGGGCATGTCAAGCGAGCCGTATCAGAAGAAGCGTTTCCTTTTCTTCTGATGGTTTCATTCGCACAACAAAAAGCAGGGCTGTCTCCGGCGTGGAGGTAGTCCTGCTTTTTGTTTTCTGTGTTAGTTGATTTTTGTTGTGCAGAGGGTTTCGCCTCTGCGGAGGCGACAAGAAAGCATGAAAACAGATGAAGTCTGCGGTCGCCCCCTGCCCCCCTTCGCTATTTCCCCCACTTGATATGCTTCATGTGCTTCATCACCAGCGTGGCGCTCACGCCGGTCAGCGCGCCGAAGAGAATGCCGCTGAGCATTAGGACAGCCATGTAGTACGCCAATTGCGACGTGTGGAGGATAATCATCGCCATCACGATTTGCCCGACGTTGTGCATCACGCCGCCGACAATGCTGACCGTGACCGGGTGCATCCACTTCATGCGCGAAAGGAGACACATGCTTGCCAGCGACAGCACGCCGCCGGCCAGTGCGTACGGCAGCGCAGCCACGCCGCCCAAAAACAGCGAGGACAGCACCACTTTCAGCAGCATCAGTACCCACGCCGTCGGCAGGGACAGCATGTAGACCGCGAAAATCAGCACGCCGTTGCTTAAACCCAGCTTGATGCCCGGTACGCCCAGCAGCGGCGGAAACAGGCTCTCCACCCAGCCCAGCACCAGCATCAGCGTCAGCAGCACACTGCACAGCGCAAGCTGTTTTGTGGTGATTCGCTGCTTATTCATTTGCTGCGTCCTCCTGCACGGTCGTCAGCCAGTCCATCAATTCGTCGCGGCTGTACAGCTGGAGCGTCACCTGATTCGGCAGACAGATAATCCTGTTGCCCAAAATGCGTGTGTCCTTGTTTTCCAGCGTCACTTCACCCTGCTCCACGCAATCCTGATTGTCGCAGTTCGCCTCGTGCATGTCGATGCTTGTCGGGGTGACATGGACGATGTTGATGCAGTCGCCGTGGCGGAAGCGATAATAGCCCTCTTCGGTCAGCGGAATCGGCTGATACGTTTTGTCACCGACGGTGACGACGAGGAATGCTTTCACCTGCGACAGGTCGGGGGTGGCGGTGGCTTCGGGGACGTCTGTGACTTCCGGCGCGGCAGTCGCTTCCGGTGCCGCGGTGATTTCGGGGGTCACCGCTGCCTCCGGTGTGCTGATCGCAAGCTCTGTCGGCGCATCTGTTGCGGTCAGGGGCAGCAAAGGCGCATTGGCGTCTACATTCGCGGGTGCGTTCCTCCGCAGCACAACCATCAGCACCGCCACAATCAGCAGCAGCGCTGCCACAATCAGCACATTGCACCACAGGCCATTCCGCTTCGCCTTGGGATTCGTTTCCTTCTTCATACCCGTTCCGCACAATCCTTTCGTTATTGAGTATCCCCATCATACAACGCCGAGTCGGATTCGTCAAGGGGCGCGCGCGCAGGTGTTACAAACTTGTCACAAAGCGGCGAATCCATCCCGATGTCAGCAGGCGCTTTTGCCCGCTTTATTGGAAGCGGAACGCATTAGTCCGCGCCGCCCCATGGCAACGAAACCGACAATATCCGCAATCAGCCAGCCCGCCGGAATTGCCAGCCAAATCGCCATCATGCCGAAATGCGGCGCGAAGGCGTAGGACAGCACGACGCGCAGCCCAAGCGAAAGCACCGTCAGGACGATGCTCATGCCTGCCTGCTCCAAACCGCGGAAAATGGCATAAAGCAGGAACAGGAAGCCGATGCCGATGTAGCACAGCCCCTCGGTGCGCAGGTACGTTACGCCGATGGAAAGAGACTCTGCCGATGCATTCTCGAGGAACACAAGCAGCAGCGGCTCGGCGAAAATCGCCACGAGCGCGGAAACAATCAGGCAGAAGCCGCCGGAAAGCAGGAACGCTGTGCGGATGCCGTGCCGGAGGCGCTGCGGCTGATTCGCCCCCTGATTCTGGGCGACGAAGGTCGCGAAGCCGTTGCCGAAGTCCTGCGCGGGGCTGTACGCCAGCGAGTCAATCTTCACGCCGGCGGTGAATGCCGCCATCGCTGCCAGACCGAAGCTGTTCACGAGACTCTGCACACACAGGATGCCGAAATTCATGATGGACTGCTGAATGCTGGTCATGGCAGAGACGGAGAAGATGCGCCCAAACAGCGCGCGGTCGGGGCGCAGGTCGTGCTGCGAGGGCGTCAGCGCCGGAACACAGAAGAGCACATAACCTAAGCACAGAAAACCGGACAGTACTTGCGAAATAAGCGTCGCGACGGCAGCGCCCGCCACACCCCACGGCAGCACCGCCACGAACAGAAAGTCCAGCGCGACGTTCGTCAGCGACGAAATCAGCAGGAAAATCAGCGGCGCGGTTGAATTGCCGACGGCGCGGAGCATACACGCCCCGAAGTTATACAGGAACGTCGGGATGATACCGATGAACACAATCAAGAGGTAGCAGGAGAGATCGCCCTGCGCTTCGGGCGGAATGCGCAGGAGCGCCATCATGACGGGCAGGAGCGCGTAGGACAGGACGGTCAGCAGCGCCGATACGCCCGCAATCAGCACAAACGCATTGCCGACCGCCTTGCGCACGCCGGCATCGTCTTTCTGCCCGAAAAGCTGGCTGACAACCACGCCGCTGCCCATGCACAGCCCGGTGACGATGCTCGTGAGCAGAATCATGACGGAAAACGCGCTGCCGACGGCGGCAAGGGCGATTTCACCGCAGTATCGCCCGACGACGAAGGTGTCCACGAGGTTGTAAAGCTGCTGGAGCAGATTGCCCGCCATCAGCGGCAGAGAAAAACGGAGCAGTCCGCGGAAAATCGAACCATGGGTCAAGTCAACATTCATAATGAGGGAATTCTCCTTTCGTTGCACAGGATAGTATAGGCGAAAAAACGGGAAACGTCAAGCAGGGCGCAAAGGCAGAGAAATCAAGGGATTGCGGGGGCGGTAAGTTCTGAAAACCGCCGAAAATTTGAGCCGACGCCACGACGGCGACGCGCACGTTCCGTGTCAATCACGACGGCCGCGCGACGCTGTTCGGGCGTCTTTTTTCGTCGTCGGCGCGTTTCTAACGCTTCGGGGCGTTCACGTTTAACGCTGGGCGTTCGAGCGTTCGGACGCGCGTTAGAAAACGGCGAAAGCCTTGCAAACACTGGGCTTTTTCGCGTTCGAGCCGCCGAGCGGGAGCACTGCCGGACGCCGCCGCGCGCCGCCGCTGCTGAACGCGGGATTGCGGCGATTGCGGCGGGGATTGCGGCGGACACAAAAAACGCCCGAAAACCCGCATGAATACAGGCTTTTCGGGCAAATACAGAACAAACGAGGCAGGCAGCCTGCACGCGTCACCGCGTCGGCCGTCTGCCTTTTGCTATGTATAAGTATGCAATATATGCAGATATTATGCAATTATCGCTGCGGACCCGGCCAGGAGACCAGGAACGTCACTTTGCCGCGCGCAACTGTTCGCCAGCGAGGGCATCGGAAGCCATCGTCATGGCTTCCGCACGGCGATATATATCGCCGAGAATGATCGCTTTGCCCGCTTCGTCCAGGCCGTCCCATAGGCAGCCCACTTTGAGGGCGTCGTCGCTGATCCCGCGGATCGCGTCGGCGTCCTTTTCCGCTGCCTGGCCTTCGCCGGTTAGAATGTATTCCATTGACACGTTGAACAGCTTCGCAACCTTGTATAGCTTGTCAGCTGATGGTGCCGCTTTATTCCAGTTGCGAATACTGCCCTGCCCGAAGCCGAGTTCCCGCTCCACGCTTGCGATAGTATGGCCGTTCTTCTCCGCGAGGGAACGAACACGTTCAACAATACCCATAGAATCCACTCCAACTTAATTGACCAAAATCCATTTTACATCTTGACTAATGGAACATATTCCATTATACTGTGAGCGTGGCAAGCAAACACGACAGCCACGGACCGCGAAACAGTATAGCAAAAACCCGACACAAAAACAAGACAAATTAACATGACACGGAAGGAGAAGTTCAAAAGATGGGAAATGAAGCCTTCACCGAAGCGCAGGAGAAGCAGATCGTCGAGGTGATCCGCGCGACCGTGGCCGAGGTGCTGCGGCAGCAGGAAGCGAAGAAGCAGTGCGGCGATACCGAGTCACAGGCGCGCGTCGCCGCGCACATCGAACGGCAGCGCAAGCAGCTGGAGCAGATCAGAGCGGAGCAGGCCGCCGAGCACGACGACCCGATCCGCGCGATGTTCCGCCGCATGGGCGAAGAACTGGAACGGAAGACAAACGACACCGAGCAGCGCGTCATCGTTACAGTCCGACGCGTTCGGCAAATCTGACAAGCATTTCTTCACAGACAACCTTTGACACGGCGAGAACCGTGTGCAGTTGTTCTTCGCTAAGCGCAAAGTGATCCGGAGACGTCACAAATTCATTGATAATAATCTGCGCCGCGTCGTCCCCGGCTTCTGTCAATTCTTTGCGCAATAGCGTGTAACTCATCTGATCCATAAATTCACCCCCTTATGGGGATTGTAACACAAACAGGACAAGGAGGCAAGGGCATGAGACGGATCAAGACCTACAAGAAGTGGAGCATCTG
>OMAE01000263.1_pt1 | contig 18908 bp, 19 predicted proteins | sample 1673701 | NCBI WGS metagenome assembly OMAE01 (sample SAMEA103958123, study PRJEB25191) | human gut metagenome | reverse complement strand
TATCGCTTAATCGCACCACAACACCACCAGGGTGGAACTCACGATGGGTATTTCTATCGCAAAACATAAGCGAGCACTTGCTTCGGCTGCAATGGCCGTGGTTCTTGTTGCGGGTCTTGCCGTGCCTACTACGGTTGCTTTGGCAGAACCTACCGCCGCCGAAAAACAGGCTGAAGCGCAGCAGGCGCTCAATAAACTCAACGAGATGCAGCAAAAGCTCGATGAGGCTTCGAATAACTACTACACGGCTATCGACGAGCAGAAGGCCGCCGAAAAAAAGGTGGAGGAAGCTCAGGAAAAGGTAGACCAGAAAACCAGGGAAATTGAAGGCTACCAGGAAAAGCTTGGTACCCGCGCTCGCGATATGTATCGCTCGGGCAATACCGGGTTCCTCGACGTAATCCTGGGCGCTTCTTCATTTGAGCAGTTTGCCACCACATGGAATACGCTTGAGCGGCTTAACGAAAACGATGCCGAATTGGTAACCGAAACCAAGAACGCACGCGAAGAACTGGAAAACGCCAAGCAGGAAGCCGAAGAGCAGGCTGAGGTTGCCGCCAACAAGGCCGCAGAAGCCAAATCCGTAAAGGACGAAGCTGAGGCAACCACCGCTCAGATGCAGCAGACCTACGACAGCCTTTCTGCCGAAGCGCAGGAATTGATGCGCAAGGAAGAAGAGGCTGCCGAAAAGGCTCGTCAGGAAGCTGCCGCCCGTGAAGCAGCTGCCGCTGCCGCGGCATCGAAGAACAATGGGGGCGGTACGGTAGACAACAGTGCCGTCCAAACCGTAACAGGCAACACGGTAGTTGATCGAGCCTATGCCCAGCTTGGCAAACCTTATGTATGGGGTGCAGCTGGCCCGAACTCCTTCGACTGCTCTGGCCTGGTTGGATACTGCATCACCGGCAAAATGGGCAACCATTGGTGTACTACCTACACTATGGCAAGCTGGAAGCATGTCACCAATCCTCAGCCTGGCGACTTCTGCCTAAACAGCCACCATACGGGTGTTTATATTGGCAATGGTCAGATGATCCACGCGCCACGAACGGGCGACGTGGTTAAGATCAGTGCTGTTCACTCCGGCATGTGGTACGTCCGCTATTAAACGACGTTCTGCCAAGCGGGTGAAGTGTTTGCAGGTAGGCACCGCTTTGGATAGGTGACGAACTGGTATTCGTATTTATGGAGGGCATTTGCATGCCCTCTTTTCTTTTGCAGGAAGTGTGGTACTATAGCACCCGCTAATTACAACAGCGGGATGTGGCTCAGCTTGGTAGAGCGCTGCGTTCGGGACGCAGAGGTCGCAGGTTCAAATCCTGTCATCCCGACCAACAAAAAAGACGCCGAAAGGCGTCTTTTTTGTTGGTCGGGATGCGGGGAGCGCATACCTTTTTGCATATTTGATAGCCCCGGCCCTGATTGAATGCGAAAGACAACCCTGACGGTTTTCTTTCACACTATCTTTCTCCATAAGCAACCCGCACCAAGGTGCGGCTTTCTTATGGAGAAGCCGGGGAACGCACACACCGTACAGCGGGGCAGTCTGTGCCCTGATCGAACGCGAAGGGAGGACCCGCTGATGGTCCTCCCTTCACACAACCCTCCCCTTTGCGTAGGGGAGGGCTTTTATATTTTGGGGGCTTCGTCCGAGAAAGCTGCTGCGTGGGCGTCTTTTTTGTTGGCCGGGATGCGGGGAGCGCAACCCCTGCACAGACTTAAAAATCGCTGCCCTGATAAAAGTGCAGGCGCCTTTGCCGGACACCCGCAGAATTTGTGCAGGGGGGCAGCTGCGCGCCGCAGGCCGACCGCCGGAACCGGCGGTCAAGCGAACCGAAGGTTCGCTTCGGCGGCGCTGCGCGCCACCGGGCCTGCGGCCCGCCCCCGCCCCCTGCAGGAACCGGCCCCTGCGAAAGCCCCTCACCCCCGCCCTGCCGCCAGCAGGCGCTCCAGCCACTCCGCCAGCGCAAACCGCAGACGGTACTCCGGCCCCTCGGCCAGCTGCTCTATCTGCTCCAGCCCGGCGCAGTCGGCTGCCGTGCCGATGCACAGCTGCGGGAACAGCACACACCACCAGTTGCGGCCCTCTGCCCGCCCCAGCTCAATGCGCACCGCATCATAATACCCCGCAGGCAGGATGGTGCCGTCATATTCCCTCGTATCAAAATACATATGCACCAAACCCGCCCGTACCGCATCGGTACAGCCCGCCGCCTCCAGCGTGGCTCGTGCCGTCTCCTCGATTTTCGGCAGCAGCGCCCGTGCCAGACGCCCGGTCTCCTCCCGGCTGCCGCTTTGGGCAAAGCTTTCCGCCGTTTCCCGCAGGATGGCATCCCGCACCCGCAGCTTCAGCGCCTGGTCCTCCTCGCTGTCGCTGTTTGCCAGAATATGCAGCCGCAGCACATTTTCCCGTACCGCCTCGCACCGGTTATCAAAGCCCGCCGCCATGCTGATGACCAGCGCCAGCAGCAGCCCGAAAATCAGCGCCCTGTCCCATCGTTTCGTCATATGCTTCCGTCCTTTCCGTGCAGCAATCGTATGGTGCCGCTGCCCGTAGTATGGACGGCTTTCCCCCGCTTTATGCCGGGGGCGGGTTCGGGCGCAGCCCGGCGGCTCCGCTGCCTCGGCGGACTGCGTCCGCCGGCCCCGCCTGCGGCGGGGCTGGGCTGCGCCCCCCATCTCCATCCCCCCAAAGCCAAGCTCCCCCGCACCGCCACACGGCGGCACAGGGGAGCCTTTTCTTTTGCAGTATTCCAAATTCTTATTCCAGCATCGAGCGTCCGGTCATCTCCGGGGGCTGGGGCAGTCCCAGCGCCTGCAGCATCGTCGGGGCGATATCCGCCAGACGGCCACCCTCCTGCCGCAGCCGGGTCCCCTCCGGGAAGCCCACCGCGATAAAGGGCACCGGGTTGGTGGTGTGCGCCGTGAAGGGCTCGCCGTGCTCATCGGTCATCCGGTCGGCGTTGCCGTGATCGGCCGTCACAAAGGCCCGGCCGCCCATCTCCCCGATGGCCGCCAGCGTGCGGCCGAGGCAGGTATCCACCGCCTCCACCGCCTTTACCGCCGCCTCAAAGACGCCGGTATGCCCCACCATATCGCAGTTGGCGTAGTTGAGGATGATCACATCATACCTGCCGCTTTGAATACGCTTTACCACCTCATCGGTGACGGCATAGGCGCTCATTTCGGGCTGCAGGTCATAGGTGGCCACCTTGGGGCTGGGGATCAGCGCGCGATCCTCACCGGGATAGGGGGCCTCCACGCCGCCGTTAAAGAAGAAGGTGACATGGGCGTACTTTTCGGTCTCGGCGATCCGCAGCTGGGTCAGCCCTTTTTTGCTGATGTACTCCCCGAGGGTGTTCTCCAGGCTCTGCGGCTTGTAGGCCACCTCCACATTGGGCATGGTGGCGTCGTACTGGGTCATGCAGATATAGGTCAGCGGGAAGAAGCCCTTTTTGCGCCCAAACCCGGTGAAGTCGGGGTCTACCAGCGTGCGGGTCAGCTCACGGGCCCGGTCGGGGCGGAAATTGAAGAAAATGACGCTGTCCCCGCTTCGGATGGTCGCATTTTCGGTCACCACCGCCGGCACGATGAACTCATCGGTCACACCGTCGGCATAGCTTTGATGCATCATCGCCACCGGGTCGGGCGCCTTTACGCCCTCGCCGTTCACCATGGCGTCATACGCCTTTACCACACGCTCCCAGCGGTTGTCACGGTCCATGGCATAATAGCGGCCGCTTACCGTCGCTATCTTCCCCAGCCCGACCCGGACCAGCTCATTTTGCAGCTGCTCTATATACTCCGCCCCGGAGGTCGGCGGTACATCACGCCCGTCCATGAAGCAGTGGATAAACACCTTTTCCACGCCGTTCTTTTTGGCCATCTCCAAAAGCCCGAACAGGTGCCGGATATGGCTGTGCACGCCGCCGTCGGATAAAAGCCCCATCAGATGCAGCGCGGCACCCGGCTTTTTGGCATTTTCCATGGCGTGCAGCAGCGCAGGCTCCCGCTCCATTTCCCCATCCTCAATGGACTTGGTAATGCGGGTCAGCTCCTGGTAAACGATGCGCCCGGCGCCCATATTGGTGTGTCCTACCTCGCTGTTGCCCATCTGGCCGTCCGGCAGTCCCACATCCAGCCCGGAGGCCCCGATTTGAGTATGGGGGCAGATTTCCCACAGCCGGTCCAGGGTGGGGTGCTTTGCGGCGGCAATGGCGTTGCCCTCGGTTTCCCGGCGCAGCCCAAAGCCGTCCATGATGATCAATGCCAGCGGTTTTTTCATGCGTACCCCCCCTTTACTTGCTTGCGGCCGCTACGATGGCTGCAAAATCCGGCGCCTTCAGCGAGGCTCCGCCGATCAGTCCGCCGTCGATATCCGGCTGCGCCAGCAGGCCGTCGCAGTTTTTGGCGTTCATGCTGCCGCCGTACTGGATGGTCGTCGTTTCCGCCGTCTTTTCATCGTACAGTCTGCCCAGCAGCTCCCGGATGAGGTGGTTGACCTCATTGGCCTGCTCATCGGTGGCGGTCTTGCCGGTGCCGATGGCCCAAACCGGCTCATACGCAATGATGATATGCCGCAGCTCCCCGGCGGTCACACCGGCCAGCGCCTTCTTCACCTGAATGGCGATGATCTCCCCGGTGATGTCGGCCTCCCGCTGCTCCAGCGTTTCGCCCACGCACAGGATGACCTCCAGGCCGCTGTCAAGGGCGGCACGCACCCGCCGGGCGACGGTCTCATCGGTCTCGCCGAAATACTGCCGGCGCTCGCTGTGCCCGATGATAACATACTGCACGCCCAGCTCCTTCAGCATTGGTGCGGAGATCTCCCCGGTAAAGGCGCCGCTTTCGGCCCAGTGGCAGTTCTCGGCGCCCACCTTTACATTGGTGCCCTCGGTCAGGGCCAGCGCCGTCTCCAGATTGGTATACGGGGTGCAGAGGACGACCTCACAGTCGGCGTCCTTCACCAGCGGCAGCAGCTCGGTGATGAGTGCCTTTGCCTCGGCACGGTTTTTGTTCATTTTCCAGTTCCCGGCGATGACCGCCCGGCGTTTTGCTTTATTCATATCGGTTCCTCCTTGGTGGGATAGTATTTTCTTTGTTCCGGCAGGGTCTCTGCAGGGGGGCAGGCTGCGGCCGCAGGCCGCCCCGGCTCCGCCGGGGCAAACGGGCTCCGCCCGTTTCGGCGGCGCCGGGCGCCGCCGGGCCTGCGGCCCTCCTCGGCAAACCGGCGGCACCCGCAGGCCCGCCGGCTGCGCCGGCTCCTCGCCGTTCCTCCGGCAGACCCGCCGCTTTTACAGGCCGGCGGCACCCGCCCGCCCCCCGCAGCCCCCTGCAGGGGCCGGGGTCCGGGCGCAGCCCGCCGCCCTCCGGGCGGCAAACGGGCAAAGCCCGTTTCGGCGGTGCAAAGCACCGCCGGGGCTGCGCCCCTCCCCCCTGGCTTTGCAAAGCCGCACGACCCCGCTTTTTGCCAAAAACGGGGCCGCATTGTGTCGTTATTCCTTATCCCGGATGCAGGCGATGCCGGGCAGCAGGGTACCCTCCAGGTACTCCAGCGAAGCGCCGCCGCCGGTGGAGATGTGGCTCATCTTATCGCCGAAGCCCAGCTGCTGTACCGCAGCCGCGCTGTCGCCGCCGCCGATGATGGTGGTGGCATCGGCCTCGGCCAGGGCCTTGGCTACCGCAATGGTGCCGGCGGCCAGTACCGGGTTCTCAAATACGCCCATCGGCCCGTTCCAGACCACCGTCTTGGCATCCTTTACGGCCTCGGCATACAGCTCCCGCGTCTTGGGTCCGATGTCCATCCCCATGCGGTCGGCAGGGATCTTATCGGCGTCCACCACCTGCGTCTCAATCGGCGCATCGATGGGGTTGGGGAACTCGGCGGTGATGACGGCATCTACGGGCAGCAGCAGCTTGACGCCGTTCTTCTCGGCCTTCGCCATCATTTCCTTGCAATACTCGATCTTCTCGCTGTCCAGCAGAGAGGTACCCACCTCATAGCCCTTGGCGGCCAGGAAGGTATAGGCCATGCCGCCGCCGATGATCAGGGTATCCACCTTATCCAGCAGGTTGTTGATGACCTTGAGCTTATCGGCCACCTTGGCGCCGCCCAGAATGGCCACGAGGGGACGAACGGGCTGCTCCACGGCGTTGCCCAGGTAGTTGATCTCCTTTTCCATCAGGTAGCCCACGGCGGTCTCCTTGATGTAGTCGGTCACGCCGACGGTGGAGCAGTGGGCACGGTGGGCGCTGCCGAAGGCATCATCCACATAAACCTCCGCAAGGGACGCCAGCTCCTTGCTGAATTCGGGCAGGTTCTTGGTCTCCTCGGGACGGAAGCGGGTGTTCTGCAGCACCAGGATATCGCCGTCCTTCATCTCGGCGGCCATCCGGCGGGCATTCTCTCCCACCACGGTATCGTCATCGGCAAAAAGGATGGGGCGGCCCATCAGTTCCCCCAGACGGGCGGCAACGGGCGCCATGGTAAAGGCATGGTCGGGGCCCTTGGGCTTGCCCAGGTGGGAGCAAAGGATGACCTTTGCGCCGTGGTCGGCCAGGTAGCGGATGGTGGGGATGGCGCCGACGATACGGTTATCGTTGGTCACCTTGCCGTCCTTCAGCGGCACGTTAAAATCGACCCGCACCAGCACTCGGCGGCCCTTTACGTTCAGGTCCTCAATGGTCACTTTGTTCAAAAAAGACATACAGATATCCCTCTTTCTATTTATTAGATTTACCGGCGCCCCGGCAGTTGGTTCCTGCTATTATTGTACCCCATCCGCCGCCCTATTGCAATAGAAAACCGGCAAAATTGTTAAAAAATTAACCTATTTTACCCCCAATTCAGCCGGTGCAGCGTCCCCTTGTTTTGCAGCAGCGGGAAATCCCATTGCCGCAGCGCCTCGTACACCCCTATCGCTACCGAATTGGAAAGGTTCAGGCTGCGCAGCCCCTGCCGCATCGGGAACCGCAGGCATTGCCCCGGATGCTGCACCAGCAGCTCCTCCGGCAGCCCGGCGTCCTCCCGCCCGAACAGCAGCCAGCAGTCGTCGGGGTACTGCACCTCGGTGTAAATATGCTGCGCCTTGGTGGTGAAATAATACATCCTTTCCCCGGCGGCCCGGTTCTTTTCCATAAAGTCCTCAAGGCTCGGGTAGGTGGTCACGTCCAGGTACTGCCAGTAGTCCAGCCCCGCCCGCCGCAGCTTGGCGTCATCTATGGTAAAGGCCATCGGCTCCACCAGGTGCAGCCGGGCGCCGGTGGCTGCGCAGGTCCGGGCAATATTCCCCACATTCTGCGGGATCCTCGGCTCCACCAGTACGATATTCAAAGTCGGCATATCCTCCATCTCCTTTCGGTGCTTCCGTCCCCGATTATACCAAAGAACCGCCCACAGGTACAGTCCTTTCTCCCGCCGCGCACCATTTGGGGCGCACTCCTCCCCCACTCTGCAAAAGTCGCAGCATCCGGCCGCAGGCCGCCCGCCGTCCCGGCGGGCCCGCCCCCTTCGCAAGCCCCCCTCAACCCGCCCTATCCCCACCCATTTCCTCCCAACTTCCCCCTCCCCGCCGCCTTCCACAATCCCCCTCCTTTTGCCACTTTCTATGTCAAAAATCCCCCTAATTGTAAACTTTTTGTTAAAAAATGTTGTTTTTTAACCTTTCAGATGCAAAAAAACCCTGTTTTGGCCGTATTAGTGAAAGGAGTTGTTTCAATATGCAAGAATTTCCAACCTATCTGAACGCCCACCAAAAGCTGTTTTGCCACTGGTTCGCCCTCACCGGCGATGCCCGGCTGGCAGCCGAACGGAGCTTTCGGTCCCCCGCCCGCCGCGAGCAGGCCCTGACCCTTCTGGAGGCCCCCGTCGCCAAATCCTATCTGGCTGCGGTGGAGGACGCCATGGGACACGGCCACCCCCTCACCGCCGCCGAGGACGGCTACCGGAAGCTGGCCTTCGGCCCCGTCACCGATGCCGTCAAATTGATGTTCCCCGCCGAGGGGGAGCCCCCCGACCCCGCCCGGATGGATCTTTACAATATTGCGAAGATCAGCCAGGCGAAGGGCGGACTGGAGATCACCTTTTTTGACCGGCTGGAGGCGCTGGACCGGCTGGCTGCCCGCCAAAAGGAAGCGGCCGCCGCGCAGGATGCCATCGGTTTTCTGGAGGCTGTGGCCGCCGGGGCCGCCGCCGATGAGGAGGACGGATAATGCAGCTTTCCCGGTTCAGTAAAAAGCAGCTGCGGGTGCTGGGCTGGTGGCTGCCCCGTTCCCCGGACTGCCGCAGGGACGCCATCCTTTGCGACGGGGCCGTCCGCAGCGGGAAAACGCTGTGCCTCTCCCTTTCCTTCGTGATGTGGGCGACCCACTGTTTTTCCGGCATGAATTTTGCCCTGTGCGGCAAAACCGTTCTTTCGCTGCGGCGCAATCTTCTGGAACCGCTGCTGCCCGTTTTGCAGGGGATGGGCTACCGGTGCCGATTTACGGCGGGACAGCGGCAGCTTACCGTGGCGCTGGGCGGCCGGGAAAACCGGTTCTATCTGTTCGGCGGGCGGGATGAGGGAAGCTCCTCCCTCATTCAGGGCGTCACCCTGGCCGGCGTCCTGTTGGATGAAGCGGCGCTGATGCCGCGTTCCTTTGTGGAGCAGGCCCTGGCCCGCTGCTCGGTGGCGGGGTCACGGTACTGGTTCTGCTGCAATCCGGAACACCCCTTTCACTGGTTCTACCGGGAGTGGATCGAAAAGGCGGAGGAGAAAAACTGCCTGTACCTCCACTTCACCATGCGGGATAACCCTTCCCTGACGCCGGAGATCCGGCAGCGGTACGAGGGGCTGTATTCCGGCTCCTTTTACCGTCGGTTCGTCCTGGGAGAATGGTGTGCCCCCAGCGGGGCGGTGTACCCCATGTTTTCCGCCGAACGGCATGTAGCAAAGGAGCTGCCGCCGGGCCTGACCGACTGGTATTTAAGCTGCGATTACGGCACCGTCAACCCCTGTTCCATCGGGCTGTGGGGCTACTGCCCCGCCGAAGGGGTCTGGTACCGGGCAGCGGAATACTACCACGACTCCCGGCGGGAGGGCGTGCAGAAAACCGATGAGGAATACTATGCGGCGCTCTGCCGGCTGGCCGGGGACAGGCCCATTCGCGGCATCACCGTGGACCCCTCCGCCGCCAGCTTTATGGAATGCATCCGCCGCCACGGCGTCTACCCTGTCATCCCCGCCAAAAATGACGTGCTGGACGGCATCCGCCGGGTCAGCGACCTGCTGCAAAGCGGCCGGCTGCGGTTTTCCGCCTCCTGCCGGGATACCCTTCGGGAATTTTCCCAGTACTGCTGGGAGGAAAACGCCCCGGAGGACCGCCCCCGCAAGGAGTTCGACCACGCCATGGATGAGATCCGGTACTTTGTATCTACCGTCTTATCCGGCCACCCCGCAAACCGCCCCGCCTTCCATGCGGCTGCCCTTCCCCGGCAGCCCGGTGCGAAGTAAAACCCCCAAGGGGAACCCTCCGGCTGATGGGCCCGGGCCTGCGGCAGGCCGGCCTCCGGCCCGCAGGGCAGCCCGCCTCCGGCGGGCTCGGCGGCTCCGCCGCCGGTTTCGGCGAAGCCGAAACGCCCTGCGGGCCGAAGGGGCCGGCTGCTGCGGCCCTGCCCGCTGCGCCGGACAAGGGGAACGCCCCTCCGCCTCCCCCGGCGGGACGGGCCGACCCCCGAACACACACATTCCGAAAGGAGGAAACCGAACATTGGGTATATTCGATCCCAAAAACAAAAAAGCGGGCCGGGCGGCGGTGCAAACGGCGCCCCAGCCCCGGCAGGAATGCTGGCAGCCCCGGCGTTTTTTGCCGGCGGAGGCACCCCTGTATCTCGCCCTGCGGCAAAGCGTCCCGCTTATCGATGCGGCGCTGCAAAAAATCGTGCGGCTGACGGTGGATTTTACCCTTGCCGCCGAAGACCCCCGGGCACAGGAGGCCCTGAACCGCTTTGCGGCGGAGGTGCCGGTCGGCGCCAGCAGCGTGGGACTCACCGCCTTTGCCGGGCAGTATCTTGACAGCCTGCTGTGCTACGGCAACGCCGTGGGCGAGGTGGTGCTCACCCGGGACTGCGAGGGCATCGCGGGGCTTTACCTGCCGCCGCTTTCCCACCTCACCTTTTTGCAGGGGGAAAGCCCCCTCGATGCCGTCATCTGCACGGGGGAGGGCAAAAACCGCCGCCCCCTGCCCTGCCCGGAGCTGGTGCATTTTACGGCGCTGCACCCCGCCCCCGGCGAGATCACCGGACAATCCCTGCTATCGGGGCTGCCGGCCATTTCACGGGTGCTGCTGCAAATCTATTCCGCCATCGGCAAAAACTTTGAGCGGATGGGCAACCTGCGCTATGCCGTGACCTACCGCCCCGCCCCCGGCGACCAGACCGATGCCGCCGCGGTGGCCGGAGAGATCAGCCGGGAATGGAGCGCCGCCATGCAGGCTGCCGCCGATGGAGAGATCCGGGACTTTGTGGCGGTGGGCGATGTAGATATCAAGGTCATCGGGGCGGATAACCAGTTTATCGCCACCGAGGTCCCCGTCCGCCAGCTGTTGGAGCAGATCGTTGCAAAGCTGGGGCTGCCGCCCTTCTGGCTGGGGCTTTCCTGGAGCAGCACCGAACGGATGAGCAGCCAGCAGAGCGATCTGCTGACCGGCGAGCTGGAATTCTACCGCCGCCTGCTTACCCCCGTCCTGACCAAAATAGCCGGACTGTTCCTGCGGACGCAGGGCTGTTCCCCGGCCGTTACCGTCAACTGGCTGCCCATCAGCCTGCAGGATGAGACCGAGGAGGCCACCGCCCGTCTGACCCGGGCCAAGGCCGAAGAACTGGAACGCAAGCTGGCCGCTGCGGCCGGCAAGGAGGTGAAAGAATGAACGAGGAAAAAAATCCCGCGGTGAGCGAAAAAGAGCTGGAGGCCATCGGCCGTTTCAGCCGCCGCAAACTCACCGCAGAGGAGGTCTATACCTTCCCGGTGGTGCTGTGCGATAACGACCTGGACCGGGATAACGAATGCTTTACCGATGCGGCGCTGGAAAAGCTGGCGGTGCTGTTCTGCGGAAAGACCGGCATCTTTGACCACGACCCCCGCGGAGAAAAGCAGACTGCCCGCATCTACCGCTGTGCGGTGGAGGCCGAGGACGGCCGGCTGAACCACCGCGGCGAGCCCTACAAAGCCCTGAAGGGCTGGGCCTACATGGTGCGCACCGCCGCCAATGCCGATCTCATCCTGGAGATAGAGGGCGGCATAAAGAAGGAGGTGAGCGTGGGCTGCGCCGTCGGGAAACGGGTCTGTTCCGTTTGCGGGGCGGACCGTACCGAGGAGGGCTGCGGCCACCTGGCCGGGAAACGCTACGGCGGGGCGCTGTGCTATACCCTGCTGGAGGACCCCACCGACGCCTACGAATGGAGCTTTGTGGCGGTGCCCGCCCAGCCCGCTGCCGGGGTGACCAAAAGCCGTTCCCCCAAAAGGGCGCTGTACCTGACCCCGGAACGGGCGATTGCCGAAATGGAACGGGGCGAGCTGCACCTGGATGCGGCGGCGGCCTACGGGCTGCGAAAGCACATCGAGCTGCTGGAAAAGCACAGCGAGGAGGCCGGGCGCTACCGGGAAACGCTGTGTGAACAGATCCGCCGCAGGGCGATGCTGGCCCAGCCCGAAATGACCCCCGCCCTGCTGGAAAAGAGCATGGCCGCCCTTTCCGTCCCGGAGCTGGAAACGCTGGCCGCCCTGATGAAAAAGCAGGCCGCCCGGCGCTTTGCACCGGTGGTGCAGACTGCCCCGGCAAAGGAAACCGAGACCGATAACCGCGCCTTTTGCATCTGAACAGGATGAAAAGCAAGCTGCCCTTTGACCGAGGACGAACCCCAAGCCCCGTGCTTTGCATCCGAAAGGATGAAAGCGGGGCAAGGAAAACCCGAGCCTTGTGCTTTGCATCCGGCAGGATGAAAGCGGGGCGAGGAGAAAACATTAAAACCGTGCGATATGCACTTTGAAACAAGAAACGGAGAGAAAACATGAACCAGAATTACAAAGAGATGAACATTCACAAGTCCCTGTACCGCGGCGGCAGCGAGAGCTTTGCCGAGCGGCTGGAGAAGCTGGACCCCACCGAAAACTACCGCGGCACCGAGCTGGGCTCTCTGGATGCCTTCCAGCGCCAGCTCAAGCGCTTTGATATCCAGGTGGGCGGCAGCCACTCCAGCACCATCGAAAAGTTCTTCCAGAACGGCCAGAGCGCCGTGCTGTTCCCCGAATATCTGATGCGTGCCGTCCGCCAGGGAATGGAGGAAAACGACCCGCTTTCTTCCATCGTGGCGGCCCGTACCCACATTTCCGCCGTGGACTACCGCGGCATGACCAGCGATGAAAGCCTGGAGGCGGATGTAAGAAGCGAGGGCGTCGAGCTGCCCGCCACCACCCTTTCCCTGAAGGACAAGGCCACCACCCTGAATAAGCGCGGCAGACTGCTGCGTGCCTCCTATGAGGCCCTGAAGTACCAGCGCCTTGACCTGTTTACCGTGGCGATGCGCCGCATCGGCTCCGAGATTGCCCGCTGCCAGATGAGAGACGCCGTTTCGGTCCTCACCCACGGTGACGGCTCCACCGGCAGCGCGCCGAAGAAGCTGACCACCGCCGGTACCACCCTTGCCTACAGCGATCTCATCACCCTGTGGAGCAACTTTACCGCCTACCAGATGAACACCCTACTGGTAAATCCCAAGACCGCTGCCGCCATTCTGGGGCTGCCCGCCTTCGCCGATCCCACCACCGGGCTGCACTTCCAGAATACCGGTAAGCTGGGCTCTCCCCTCGGCGCCGAAATGATCGTCTGTGATGAGGTGGCCGACGGCACCATCATTGCGCTGGACCGCCGCTATGCCCTGGAAATGGTGGTGGGCGATCCCGTTACCGTTGACTTTGACCGACTGATCGACTGCCAGCTGGAGCGTGCCGCCGTTTCCTCCACCGCGGGCTTCTCGATGATCTTCCCCGATGCGGTGAAGGTGATGACCCTGAAGACCGCCTGATGCGGCAAAAAGGAGGCAGAACGATGGATATCGATAAGATCCTGCAAAAATTCGGGGTATTCTCGGGGCTTTCCGGGGATGCACTGACCGCCTGCCTGCCCTACTGCCAAGACGCCATGGCCGAGCTGACCGCCAAAAACCGGTCGGCCGGCCCTGCGGCGGAGCCGATCGGCTCCGCTGCGGCGGCGCTGGCCTACTACCGGTGGTGTCTGGCCGAAATGAGCGGCAGCAGTCTGCCCCACATCGGGGCGGCGGCCCTGGTGAACCGCCATACGCTGGCCGCCGCCAAGGCGCTGTGTGAGGAATATCTGGCGGCAGCCGCCGAATACATCGCAAGCGGAAAATTTACCTTCAGGCAGGTGAGGTCATGACGGTGAGCAGCTTATTCGACCTGCGGGGACAGCTGGCGGCCTATCTGGCGCCGCATCTGCCGGGGTGTGAGATCCTATACAGTATGCCGACCGTCCGGCGGCCGCTGACCCCCGGTGTGACCACGCTGGTGGTGAGTGACCACAGCGTAAAACGCAGCGAGACCGTCCTGCCCGGCAGCGCCCCCCTGCTGCTGGAGGTGGGACTGCGGCTGACGGTGCTGCATCGGGAGAGCATGGAGGCGGCGGAGCTGCTTTCCGAGCAGCTTTCGGCACTGACGGCACGAGGGGATTTCCCCTGCGGGGTGGCCGGGCTGACCTGGGCCGAGACCGGCTTTTTGCGGGGGTGCGGAGCCTTTGGCAGGCGGGGCCTGCTGACGGTGTACTGCACGCTGGCCGAGACCCCCAAAGAGGAGGATGAGGCATGAACCAGGTCATTCATTCTCTCGGAGGCATTACCATTGAGGCGGGCGGGGCGGTACTGGCCCACGCCGCCGGATATGAGGTGAAATCCGGCCGGGCGATGACGGCGGTACGCCCCTACGGCAGCACCGAGCCGCTTATCTTTCTGCCGGGGACGGTGACGCATATTTTGCAGCTGGAGCAGATCAAGTGGGAGCAGCCGGCGGATTTTTATACAATGAGTAATTTCAGCGTAAAAATTACACGAAACGGGCAGACGGTACAGTACACCGGCTGCGAATGGACCGCTGTGGAGGAGGCGACCCGCCGGCCGCTGATCTGGCAGCGGGCAACGCTGACGGCCCGCACCCGGACCGAGACGGCAACGGAAGCCGGGGCAGGTGCAGGGTAAGGGCCCGGCGGCGCCGGGCGGCCGCAGGCCGCCACCGCCGTCAGGCGGGAGGCCGCCGAAGGCGGCCGGCGCCGCCGGGAACGGGCCGGGGAGAGAAAGCCCCGGGAAGGAGGAGCAACCATGAAGCAGGAGACAAGGACGGTGGCTGCGGCTGTGCGGGCACCGGAGGGGAAGCCCTCTCTGCGGCGGGAAAAAGCGCCGGAAATAGCCGAACGCGGGACGGTGACCGAGGTGGTATTGCAGGATGCGGCCACGCTGGAGACCGAGCTTTCGGCGCTGCAGCGCAGAAAACTGCGGCTGGCCCCGGAGATGGACCGCTGCGGCGAGCCGCTGTATTGAGAGAGGAGCAGACGCATGAAAATAATGAGCTATAAGACCTTTACCTTTCCGCACAACCCGGAGAGGATCACGGTGACGACCGAGACCCGCATTGCCACCGCCCACTGCCCGGAGTACGGGCCGATCCATCAGAACCTGGGGATCGCAAAGCGGGTCATCAGGGCAGAGGGGGTATTTTACGGGGAGAACGCCAAGACCCAATATGCCGCCCTGGAGGCGCTGATGTGGCAGCCCACGGCCGGGCAGCTGTATATTCCCGGTATGGGGACGGTCATCGCCTTTCCCGCCGGTCTTTCCTACATTGGTGAGGGGGACGGCACCGTACTGCGCTACACGGCGGTCTTTACCGAACAGATCGCGGCGACCGACCGGGAGGGGACCCGCTATGCGGATTGAACCGGGGCAGCACCGTGAGAAAAGGGCCGGCGGCGTGATATTTGAACCGATGGGGCGGGAAAAGGCCGGGGGGGGGTTGCCATCCCGGCGGAGCCGCCCGGAAAGACAGGCCGGGGAAGCGGAACGTTTGCCCGGCGGAGGATGGAAAAGGAGGGGGATTATGTCGATAGAAATGCTGGGCATGACGCTGGATAAGCAGACCATTTCACTAAAGGAACCGAACACGATGATTATCACGCGGAGCTGGGACTCCCCGGCGTGGCAGCTGGATATTACCTTCCCGCATGAGGGGCCGCTGGACGATCTGAACCGCATCCAGGTAAAGCACGACAGCGAGGGGCTGTTTGCCGGGATGTGCGATGAGATCGTGCGGTCGGTGGACGGGAACGGGGCGTATGTGAGCATAAGCGCCCGGACGCCCGGTGCGCTGCTGTGCGATAATGAGGCGCTGCCCAAGACCTACACCGATTTGACGGCGCAGGCGTTTTTTAATACCGAGATAAAGCCGCTGGGCTTTCATACGCTGACGCTGCCCAACACCACCGCCAGTGCTGCGACCTTCCAGCTGGGCAAGGGGCATTCGGTGTGGGAGGCATTTTGCATTTTGTGCTTCCGGCTGTACGGCAGAGAGCCGTATATCAACGCCAACAATGATATCGTGGTGGAGGCGCTTTCCCCGGACAACCCGGTGCGGGTAAGCAACGATGTGAACGACACCGGGGCGCTGCGGTACTGCTCGCTGGAATATATCACCCGGCGCAGCAGCCCCCTTTCCACCATTGTTTACCGGGATGTGGGCGGCGCCTATTCGCAGCTGTACGAAAACCCCTTCGGCAACAGCCAGCAGGTGCGGCGCAACCGGTATATCATCCCGGCCGGGGAATATACCGGGCGGCCGGCGCTGGACGCCTACCGCCGGGTGATGAAGGGGCAGCTGGGGCTGCACAGTATGCGGGTGACGCTGACCGGACTGCACAACATCAAGCCGGGATGGCCGGTGCATGTGGAGGCGGCCTGCGGCAACCGGCTGATGGCGGCCTATCAGGTGAAGATCATTTACACCGAGAGCGGGTGCCTGACCCGGCTGGTGCTGGCGGACCCGACCTATATGTAACGGTCGGGGGGAGATTTTGGGGGTGCTTTTTTGGGGGAGCAGAGGGGAGGATGGCAGGAGGTGGGACGGGAGGGAGGGCTTGCGGGAAGGGCAAGGCGGCGGGGGGAGGACGGCCACAGGCCGCCCGCCCGGAGGGCGGGCAAGCGGCCCGGAGGGCCGCTTCGGCGGCGCGGAGCGCCGCCGGGCCTGCGGCCTTATCCCGCGGGCTGTGCAGGTTACAAAATGTAATAATTATGCCGGGTTGGATTTTGCTGGGAGTTTTGGCGGGGCGGTGGAAAAGGGCAAGTATGGCAGAAATGGCTGAAAAACACCGGCATTTTCGGCAGATGTGCGGAAGCTGCGCCCCGAAACGGCCGAAAACCGGCAAAGCGCATAAAATTACAAATTGGTTACAATCTCCATCTTGCGGCGGGGCGGCTGCGGCCGTTACAATGGCGACAGAAGCCGGGCGGGGCGTGTGGAGCGCACTGCCGGGAGCTTCACAAGCCAAAAGATTTTACCCCAAAGGAGAATGTACCATGAAAAAAGCATTTGCACTGGCACTGGCTGTGCTGATGGTTTGCACCGTGGCGTTTGCGGTTTCCACCGGGAACCAGGCCGGCTACCCCGGCGGTACCTCGGCGGCCGATAACACCTACATGCAGTCCGTCGTCCCCGGTCAGTCCATCGTATTCACCCAGGAGGAGCTGGGCCTGACCGCCCAGAACTGGGGCAAGACCAACGGGAACTTTGACCCCAAAAAGAACTTTGTCAGCCTGACCATCCCCACCGGCAGCGATCTGATCGTGAGCCAGGGCTGGGTGCAGACCGACGAGACCACCTACAAATACGTGGTGAACACCAAACCTAACGACACCGCCGTACTGGATAACAATGCCGATATCATCATCACCGGCGTGAAGGTGACCGTTTACGGGGTTTCCACCCCGGCGCTGAACGTGAGCTATGTGAAGGAAGTGAACGGCGTGACCAACTACGCCTATGTTTCCAGCTTTGATGAGCTGGCGAACTTTTCCGCCAAGGAGCCGGGCGAGAACTTCTGCCCCATGAACGCCAAGAGCGAGGATCACATTCTGGCCATGTGCTTTGATTACGGCCGCAAGGCCGATGAGACCGATGCGGTATTTGCCGCAGGCGGGCTGAACGTCACCAACATGGACAAGACCGGCAAGATCCTTTACACCGTAAAGGCGGCCACCGTGGACGGCCAGTACATCACCGCCGGCAGCTGGAACCAGTCGGTTGCCGAGAATAACGGCGGCAAGGTCAATGTTTCGGTTCCGCTGAAGGCCGGCGACAAGATCTACTTCGGCACCGTAAACTACACCACCCTTTCCCCCGCCGCCCAGAAGGCGCTGAACGACAATCTGACCCGTGCCGGTGCGACCATCAAGGCTTCCTACGGCTACGGCGCCGAGCAGGTCATCATCAACCGCCCGGCGGAGCTGACCGTGGACGGCATGGCCAAGGGCTACTGCGCCTACATGGTGCGTCAGGACGGCACGCTGGCCAACCTGAACGCCAAGTTTGACGACAACAGCGGTCTTTTGAGCTTCGGCGGCACCCTGACCGGTCCTGTTATTGTGACCGATAAGGCGCTGACTGCGACCGCCGTAAGTGCCGGCGGCAACGGCACCACCTCCGGCTCCGACTCCGGTTCCGGCTCCACCCAGAACCCTGCGACCGGCGCTGCCGACTTCATCGGTGTGGCGGCTGCGCTGCTGGTCATCACCGGCGTTTCCGCTGCTGCCATCTCCCTGAAGAAGGACTGATTGCCTCCCCTGCCCGTCTCCACCGGGCACCATAGCGCGAGTACGCCCCCGGCCCGGATGGGTCGGGGGTTTGGCGGTTTTATGGGGGTGGGGATGATATGGTCTGCGGGTGGGGGTGGATTGAAGGGCGCGGGACTGCGATTTGTCGAGGAAGTATCCCGCCGATAGGCGAGAAGAAACTGTGTCACGTCCATCTGCCGGAAGGCAAAACCCCGCCGGGGGCGGGGTTTTGGGCGGGCTATTTTACGATGGTGATTCGGGCGTCGGGGGTGCCGGGGTTTTGCTGGACGGCGGTGAAGAACAGCGTTTGATACACCAACTGATCGGGGGTTCGGCTGTCGTAGCGCGTTGCAATGCGGAACCGCGGAACCTGATTGAACTGTGTGACGGCGAGATAATCCGACAGGGTGAATACGCCGAACAGCAGCACGGCGGCGGCGAGGATGATGCCGATGCGGGTAGTGCATTTTGTGGCAAGCGGACGGATGATGAGATACAGGCCGGCCAGCATCACGAGGCTGCCGAACGTGGCGTAGATGCCGCCCCAACTGCTTTCGCCGGGGAAGACGGACAGGGCGGAGATGATGATGAACAACCCGAAGACGGACAGCAGGATGCCGATGACCCTGCGGGTTCCGGTTTTGGCGGTGACCTGACTGTATTCCGCCATGGCGACGGCGGTTTCTTTGATTTTTTGATCCATATTCTCGCTTTTCCTTTCTCCTTTGATGATTTCCGGGATGCTGACCCCGTAGAACTCGGCCAGCTCGACCAGCATCCCGAGATCGGGCATATTGCTGCCGGTTTCCCAGCGGGAGACCGTCCGGCCGGACACCCCCAGCTGCTCGGCGAGCTGCTCCTGTGTGAGCGCCTTCCCCCGGCGGAGGGCTTTAAGAAACGCGCCGATTTTGATTTGATCCATGTGGGCGGCCTCCTTTCCTCTTTGAGTATAGCGCCGCGCCTGCCGCGGGAACACGACACAAAGCGAGAAATGCCGTTTTTTGCGGGGTGGGGCAGCCTCGGGTTCATTTTATCATGGCGGGGG